>JACCDS011601994.1_pt1 | contig 40600 bp, 42 predicted proteins | sample 7446441 | NCBI WGS metagenome assembly JACCDS01 (sample SAMN15323445, study PRJNA562643) | freshwater metagenome | isolation source: river surface water | place: USA:Blue River Watershed | collected 2017-08-17 | reverse complement strand
ATTCACGAGCAAAAGGAACTCCTTGCGCTACGCATTGGTCGATAATGCTTCCAGATACTTCAGCTAGACGGTGAACGTTCGCCTCACGCGCACGGTAGTCGCCACCTTTAATGGTATCGTAGAATAGACGGTAAACAGAGTCCCCATCGTTTTGGTAGTTCTTCGCTGCATTGATACCCCCTTGTGCTGCAATCGAGTGCGCGCGACGTGGAGAATCTTGGAAACAGAATACTTTTACTTTATATCCTAATTCAGCTAACGATGCAGCGGCAGACGCACCTGCAAGGCCTGAACCTACGACGATGATTTCTAAGCTACGTTTGTTCGCAGGGTTTACAAGGGAAACGCTGGAACGAAATTTGGTCCATTTGTCGGCTAATGCGCCGTCTGGAATTTTGGCATCTAATTTTGTCATATCAATCGAATCGCTGAAATATTATTGAATCAAATGGAAATAAAAGGCAATCGGCATCGCTGCAAAAGCCGCAGGGATTACGATAGAGAAGATAGCTCCAATCGTTTTAATGGTAGGAGAGTACTTCGGGTGATTCCAACCGATCGATTGGAAAGCACTTTGGAAACCATGTAATAAATGGTATCCCAATGAAATACAACCTAACACATAAACCACCACAATTACGGGGTTCATGAATACTGCTTGCATCTCTGCATATAAAGTATGGTCTTTCAAACCGTCCGTTAAACGAGAGAAGTACCAAAAATGCTTCATGTGAAGAATTAAGAACAACAATAAAAGTGTTCCTAAAAGGCCCATCGAACGAGAGTACCACTTACTGTTAGCTGCTCCGTCTACTACCGCATAGGCTACAGGTCGTTTTGATTTATTTTCAAACCAAAGACGTAGGCCATCCACAATGTGTAATAGAAGACCAGCGAACAATACAATTTCCATCGTACGGATAACAGGATTGTGTGCCATGAATTCAGCCCCTTCATTAAAGGCTACGCCTCCGTCATTCAAGAAAATCAACGCATTTAAGCTGCAATGAACTATCAGGAAGCTAATTAAAAATAGACCGGTAATGGCCATCAGGAGCTTTTTCCCAAGAGATGAATTAAGTGATTTTGCTAACCAAGACATAAATAATTGTATTTGTTAAATGGAAATAAAAATAAACGAACAGGTTCGATTTTTTTAAGCATTCAAAACTACAATCGAAACGCCGCTCTATCAAATTTAAAACGTAAAAAATCCATTTTTTTTGAAAAAAACGATTTGCCTTCTTAACTTACAGCTAATCAAAAATGTTTTATGTTTTTACGAAGATTAAGCCTTTTTTTCTTGTTTCTGTTTGCGCTTAGTTTTGCCGCACAGGCCACCCACTTTAAAGGTGGAGAAATCACCGTGAAACGAATATCGGATAAAACCTTAACCTTTGAATTTACGCTGACCACCTTCACCGAAAATAATCGTGCGAACGTGGAGCAGAATACAGTTAATTTCTGTTTTGGAGATGGCTCTTCCGTTTTGTCTGCTAAACGATCTCCCGGATTTCCGATTAATCTAGGAAACGGAACGATGAAAAATGTCTACAAAATCCAATACACCTATCCAGCGGCCTCTTTATTTTACAAAGTATCTGTGGCCGTGCCTAATCGAAATGATGGCGTACTAAATATCACTCGCTCGGTAGACGTTGCTTTTTATGTGGAAACGATTTTTTCGATTAATGCGGGTCTAGGTTTGAATTCAACGCCTGTACTTTTAAACCCGGCGGTAGATTTGACAGCTGTCGTAGGGCAACCTTTTATTCATAATCCCAATGCGGTGGATGCGGAAGGGGATTCTTTGGCCTACCGCTTATCTGTCTCAAGAACTGGAGCAGAATTGACCTGTGACCCAGCAAGCCGTGGATTATTAGCCCCTAATTTTAAGCAACCTAATGAGGTTTCCACCACCCCATCCTCCTTTACGATTAATGCCAAATCAGGGGATTTAATCTGGAGATCACCCCAAGAGGTGGGTTTATACAACTGTGCCTTTATTATCGAAGAATGGCGAAATGGTGTGAAGATATCGGAGACTGTTCGGGATATGCAGATCGAAGTGAAGGATTTAGATAATCGTGGACCTTTATTGACTATCCCAGCAGATGTGTGTGTTGAGGCAGGCACTCGAATTAACCAAACAGTTACGGCAGTTGATCAACTATCAAAAACAGGTCGTTTGGATCCAATAACTATCTCAAGTACGGGAAATGTCTATTTGATCGATACCTCTTTTGCCGTAAAGCCGCCTTATGCCACCTTTACCTCTGCACAGCGCCAATTTAATTTGACGGCTACGGGTACCTTTAACTGGCAAACGGATTGTGTGCATATTCGAAAAGAGGACTATGACGTATTCTTTAAGGCAGAAGATTTTCCGCCGGTAACAAGTGCGGGTGTGAGCAATCTAGTAGATAGTAAAATTTGGAAGGTGCGTGTATTAGCCCCAGCTGTCAAAAATCTAACGGCAGGTGCAGGAACGGGAACTTCTATTGACTTGCGCTGGTCCGCATACAGCTGTGCTTTACCTAACGCATCGTTGATTTTATATCGCAAACAGGGAGCCTGTGATGCGGTCGCGAATGCAAATTGTGCCACAGGAATGACGGCTTCTGGCTACACCGAATTAGCTCGCTTACCTATTAACACTACTACTTACACGGATAATGCGATTGTGAAGAATACGAACTATTCATATGTGTTAGTTGTGGCCTTTACGAATTCCAAAGGGGCGAATGACTTTAGCCCTATGTCTAATGCATCTTGTTTTTTAATTGCGAGTGCGTCGCCATTGATGACGAATGTATCCGTTTTAAGGACCAGCACTACAGCAGGGGAGAACCTAGTTCGTTGGACGCGTCCAGTGAAATTAGACACTGTGCAATACAGAGGGCCATACAGTTATCAACTGATGAGGGCAACAGGAACAGGTGCTTTTGGGGCTATTGGAGCACCTATCTCTGCGTCTATTCGTACGGCAGTTAATGATACAACCTATACGGATACGGGTTTGAATACTAGTGCTTTGACCTACCGGTACCGGACGGATTTTTATTATACCTTGAATGGCGTCCGAACCTTATTAGAGTCGCCTACGCCTGCCTCGAATGTACGCCTGAGTACCCAGGTAGCTATTTCAGCGGTTAAATTGGCTTGGACGGCCACAGTACCTTGGACAAATGAAAATAGGATCCATCGGGTATACCGTGAGACGCCAAGGGGGTCAGGTAACTTTAACCGAATCGCTGATGTGCCTGTCACCTCAGCTTCGACTTTTAAATATGTGGATAATGGCGTCGATTCCTACGCAGCGGATGGCACCTTTACCATTCCGATGAAGACGGATTCCTCTTATTGCTATTATGTAGAGACCTTGGGTTCTTATGGCGTCGGTTTACCCGCAATGAATTTAATTAACCGCTCGCAAGTTGTCTGTGGTATTCCGCAGGTAGATATTTTTCCTTGCCCTCCTTCGCTTCAGCTGTCTACAGTGGATTGCGCAGCATTAGATGCGAAAGCGGATTGTTCTTTTACCAGTTTTACGAATCTGCTTACCTGGTCACCTAATACAACAGGAATTTGTGATCCTGATATAGTGAGCTATAAGATCTATTATGCCAAAGACTCTTCGTCTCCATATACCTTCTTAGCGTCGTCCTCTACTTTGAATTTTTCTCATATACTTCAAAAATCTTACCGCGGGTGCTATTATGTGACTGCCGTGAGTGCTTTGGGAAAAGAAAGTGCGCCAAGTAATAAGATTTGTGTCGAAAACTGTGCCTCCTTCAATTTGCCTAATTTATTTAGTCCTAATGGCGACGGTCTGAATGATGTCTTTAAACCGATGCGTTGCCCTCGTTTTATCAGTTCAGTGGCTATCAAAATCGTGGATCGTAATGGCCAATTAATCTATCAATACTCCGGTCCGGTGGACGGTTTTGGTTGGAATGGAACAGATTCAAATGGGATTCAGCTGTCTGCTTCAACCTACTTTTATACCTGCGACGTGGTTTTCGATTTATTTGATAAATCTGCACAAAACAAGAGTCTAAAAGGCTGGGTAGAACTAGTTCGCTAAGATGGACGGTATCGTTTTAATCGATGGCGGTTGCCGCTTTTGTCGTTTCTCTTCTAAGCTGCTGAAAAGAATGGTAGTCGGTAATCTTTCAATTATCCCGGAGACCACTTTCACTGAGTTTACACTCCCAGAAATCGATAGTATAAAATGGGTAGTAGGCAAGGACGTCTATGTAAAATCGGATGCCATATCTCGTATTTTAGTATTTTCGCATTGGTATTTTCAACCTCTTCGTTTGGTATTTTTACTACCCACTCGCTTTTTAGATAAAGGCTATGATTGGGTAGCGAAGAATCGATTATTTTGGGGGAAATCGGTCGATGATTGTGCCATTTAGGGCATTTGGCCTATCTTTGTAATCAAATATTAATCAAAAACTCTTTATGAAAGCATATATTTTCCCAGGTCAAGGTTCTCAGTTTCCAGGAATGGCAAACGATCTTTATACGAATTTCCCCGCAGCTAAACAGATTATTGATGAGGCAGATGCCTTATTAGGTTTCTCGTTGTCATCGGTGATGTTCGAAGGAACGGACGAGGAACTAAAGCAAACGAAAGTGACTCAGCCTGCGATCTATTTGCATTCAATTTTGATTCCCAAATTAGGGAAAGACTTCGCTCCTTCGATGGTAGCAGGTCACTCATTAGGCGAGTTTTCCGCACTGGTTTCAGCGGGAGGACTAAGCTGGCAAGATGGATTGAAATTAGTTTATCAAAGAGCCTTAGCCATGCAAAAGGCTTGCGAAATCGAGCCAAGCACAATGGCTGCCGTTTTAGGATTACCGGACGCTACAATCGAAGATATTTGTAAGGCTTACGGACCATCTGTAGTCGCAGCGAATTTCAACTGTCCGGGTCAAGTCGTTATCTCTGGATCGGTAGAAGGCATCGAAGCGGTAGGTGTACAATTAAAAGAAGCGGGAGCGAAACGCGTATTGCCTTTGCCCGTAGGTGGTGCCTTCCACTCACCGTTCATGGAACCAGCTCGTGTAGAATTAGCCGCAGCGATCGAAGCCACTGAAATCGTTCGACCTATTTGCCCAATCTTCCAAAACGTAAACGCTAAACCATCTCAAGACCCAGCCGAAATCAAAGCGAACTTAATTGCTCAATTAACAGGTGCCGTTCGTTGGACGCAGTCAGTAGAGGCCATGGTAGCAGCGGGTGCCAGCGAATTCATTGAATGTGGGCCAGGCAAAGTATTGCAAGGGCTTGTTCGCAAGATTCACGCGGAGGCGGTTGTATCTTCCTTTGAATTAGAATAATCGAATTTGATGCGCTGATTGTGAGCGCTTAAGCGGAAAACGGCGGAAATAATTCAATTATTTTTTCAGTAACGTTTGATAAATTGGGTGCAAGCCCTTACTTTTGCATCAGATTTTGGAATTGACCTATGGTGTAATGGTAACACACCAGTTTTTGGTTCTGGTTTTCTAGGTTCGAGTCCTGGTAGGTCAACAGAATTTAAAAAGAGCTCATCGTAAGATGAGCTCTTTTTGTTTCCTGTTATATCATCTTCTTCATTTTCTCTAGCCCTGTCTTCGCCACCTTCAGTGGATCTTGAGTCCAAAGCTCCTTATTGAATAATTCCAACGAAAGAATAACTGGTTTTTCAGTCGGTTTCAACCGTCTGATGATCTCTTTGATGGGTGCCTCCCCATCGCCCGCGTAGATGCGGTCACCATCCGTAATGGAGGTGGCTTTGATGGAGGTGACGTAGTCGTTTACGTGGAAGACCTCGATCGAGTTTTCGCCTACTAAGTGGAGGCAGTCGATGGAGGATTCGCCCTTGTAAATGTGGAATACATCTAAAAGAAGCTTGGCATTCGGTTGTCCGGCTTCGGCAGCGACGAATAAGACGTCAGCGACACGGTTTAAGTTTTTCGAATGTCCCCACATTTCGAGTTGTGGTGTGACGCCGGTGCTGACACCGATGTCGAGTATGGCACGGTAGCGTTCTGCGGCGCGGCGCAGGTCGAGGCCGGCTTCTTTAGTGGCGCCCATGGGTGGAGCAGCGGTGCGGAAGCAGCCTAATTGCGCGAGCATATCCATCTCGCGTTTCATTTGTTCCAAACCTTGTTTACGGGTCGCTTCATCGTCTACGATCCATTGAGCAAAGCCGATCGCGTTTTGGACCTTGATTCCTAAATCATCGATTCGCTTCTTTGCCTCTTTAAGTGTTCCACCTGATTTCAAATAGGCCTCTAGGGTAGGTACCCAAATTTCACAGTGTTGAAAGCCAGCCGCGGAAGCGACTTCGAGTTCTTTGATGAGTCCGAGCTTTTGGCCCATAATTGTACTCATATTTAAGGAGAACTCGAATTTAGGGGATTTCGCAGCAGCTATAGCTGTAGCAACATTGGTAGCAGGTGCGGCAGAGGCCGATGAGGGCATGAAAGCTGCTCCTGCAGCGGTTCCAGACGCAATTAATAAATCGCGGCGACTAATTTTTGTCATAGGTCTTAGAAGATAAAATCGTTTTCAGAGTGGCAAGATCGCCTGATTTTTTCAATTGTTTGTAGGCCTCTCCCCAGGTCCAGAGGATAACAGGGATTTCTTGGTTTAACATTTCGGTAGGCAATACGCTGCTAGATCCCTTTTTGGTCTTTATCACAATCACTCCATTCGCGCCCCTGACACCATAAATCGCAGTTTGTGAAGGATTTTTTAGGACGTTTACGCTTTCAATATCGTTTGGATTAATGGTATTTATATTTCCATTGAATGGAACATCATCCACGATGAAAAGTGGGCTGTTTGCATTGATGGAGCCTATGCCGCGAATTCTGACCATCGTCCCACCTCCCGGAGAATTATCGTTGCCGATGGTGACGCCAGAAACTTGACCTTGAATTTTTTGGCTCACTGACGCTACATTCACTTGTTGCAATCGATCGGGAGTAACGGCATTGTTATCCGTCATCGGTGGAAGTTTGCTGAAGCTGATCGGGTAAATTTGCAAACTGATACCAGCATTGCCTTTCTGATCTTTGCCGGTTACCAGCTCGATTCGATCGATAGAACGCAGAGGAACAATGGATGTTTCTCGAAACTCCTCTTGCGAAGTGGTAGCAGGCTCGTATAATTGAATGAAAAGCGTATCATTCCGGAGCGTAAATTGTTGCTTCGGATTCTCGAAATGTTTTTTGAGAAGGTCCAAAAAGGAGGTTTTTTGGCCTACTAAAACAAAGGGGAAAAACAGCAGGATTAAGAACTTTTTCATAGGTTTATTTCGCCTAGTTTCTCGTAAGAGAGAATCATCGAACGAACGTTATGGTAGTTAATTTTCCAATTAGTAGCCATGTGACGCCAAATAGGTTCCCCCTCTCGGGTCATCAGCGGCCACCACTCACCGGTATTTCGATTAATCATTTTGTCAAAAACGAAGCGATGTACCTGTTCGTAGGCTTTGAGAAATTGCTCATCCTTCGTTACTAAGTAGGCATCCAGCATTCCAATGAGCATTTCGGCCTGTTGCCAAAACTCTTTTTCTAGATCCGTAGGCCCACCACTGTGAGAACCTTCCACATATACACCGCCATATTCCCAGTCGATGCCATTTTCCATGGAATGGTAAAAGGCTTTTTTGATGTTCTCTAAATAGGGCGTCGCATCGAACTTTCCCACCTTCAGCGCGTGCATTAACAGCCAGCCAAACTCGGAATTATGCCCATAGGAGGTGTTGTCGATTGCGGACGCTTTTTGGCCTCCATCCTGAAAACGATCCCAGCCCCAAACGATATCAAATTTAATCTGCGGTGCCACACTCCAATCCGCCCAAAACTGTGGAATCCCAGTCCCGGTCGACGGATCCATAATTTTGTGTATTAAAATATCAATCGATTCCTTCAACTTTTTTCGGTGGATATCCTTGCCACTCGCCTCATACAAAGTGGTGAAGGCTTCCATCAAATGCATATGTACATCCAACGTTTTGCGATCCCCACCTGGAGCACCTGGCCCCATCATGGACCAATCCTCCGCAAAGAATTCCCAGTAACCACCGTAATGGGTATCGACGGCATATTTTTGAAGTAAATCAAAAACCTTCTCCGCATATTCTAATCCTACTGGATCCCCCGTCGCCAAAGTATATTCACTCAGGGAGTAAATTGCAAAGCTTTGACCATAGCCGATCTTCTGCCTATTCGTAGGTTCTCCCGCCCGGTTTACCATCCAATGGAATCCACCGTGCTCCGCATCCCACATTTTGTCCAGCAAAAACTGAACCCCGTGAGCGGCCATCTCCTTCATTACTTCCCCTCCAAAACCATGACGATAAGCTTGAGAATACGTAAATACGGAGCGGGTCATCGCAATAAGCGACTTCTCGTCATTCCCCGAATCCTCCCCAAACTCATTAAAATGCGTAATATAACCGCCCTGATTTTTATCCACGGTTCGCTGAATCCAGAAGGGCAACAATGCGCCCTCCGTATATTCCTTGATTTCTGATCTAAGCGATTGAATGTCCATGATGTAATTGTCTGATGGCGTCCGGACTTGCTGAGCCGGTTTCGCCTAGTTGATGAATGCTATTATGTACGGCTAAAGATGCCAATTCACATGCCTCTTCCACCGTTGCCCCCGCTGCTCTTGCCGCCGAAAATCCAGCCACAACCATATCGCCAGCACCTACCGTATCGATGGGGCCTTTAACCGGAATGGCCGGTTGGTGATGGAATTCCTCTTTACTGGCATAAACCATCCCTTTTTCGCCCAGCGTTACGAGCACCGGCATTTTTCTCTCCTCCGCCCAGGCTTGAATGGTTAAATTAGTGGCGGGTTTCTGGTGTATCTTACTGAATTCAGCTTCGTTTACTTTTAGGGGTAGCTGAGTGGCGTAGCTTCCTAAGGAACGTAAATCGGCTATCGCGTTTGTTTGACTGATTGCCTCAAGATGATGGGATTGCAACAGAGAAATGCTGAATTGTTCGTTGAAGATAATCCAGTCGAAGGATTGAGCTACTAAAGCAGTCAGTATTTCATCAGTCTGCGCTTGAAAATTCTTTGATTTTGTCCCAAAATCAATCCGATTTTGCTCCACTACTCCACTCATCGGCTTGGAGTAAGTAGGGGTATCAATGTCGATTTCTTTGATATTTGTCGCATCGATTCCTAAGGACTTCATCTGGTGCGCCATCTCTCGTCCGAAGAGGTCATTCCCGCGTACTCCAAATGCCGAAACGTGTGCGCCTAACACGGCTAAATTTTTGGCTACATTGCCCGCACCGCCCAGATAAGCTCGAGGCTTAGACGCGAGATGCACTTCTTTAGCGGTTTCGACAGAAAATTCACCTGTTGATTTTTGAATATCGAAATAGAAGTCCAAAGCAAAATCCCCCATCACTGCTATACGCAGTTGTTGGATTCGAGCGAGTAAGGTCTCCAATCTTTCCTTATTCATGTCTGATAGGTTTAGCTAAATTTTCATCGAAAAATAGGGATATTTTCTTTAATTTTGATCATCTATTCATTCTAATTCATTTTTGTTTTGGCACTAATTAAATCAATCTCAGGTATACGTGGTACTATCGGTGGAAAACCCGGTGAAGGTTTGAGTCCTTTGGACGTCGTAACCTTCGCGGCAGCTTATGGTACTTGGTTAAAGAAAAAAGGACATCCCTCGAATTCGATCGTGCTCGGTCGTGATGCGCGGATCTCTGGAGAAATGGTGAGCTCATTAGTAGCGAATACTTTAATTGGATTAGGCTGGAATGTCTTGGATATCGGTCTTTCTACGACTCCTACCGTTGAATTAGCGGTGCCGTGGACGAAAGCAGCAGGTGGAATTATCATCACCGCTAGCCATAATCCAGCCCAATGGAATGCCTTAAAATTATTGAACGATCGCGGAGAATTTATCTCCGATCAGGATGGAAAAGACTTGTTAACCATCGCAGAAAATCAAGATTTTGATTTCGCGGACGTGATGAAGTTAGGTCAGTTAACGCAAGATAACAGCTTTTTACAGCAGCATGTGGATCACGTGTTGGGCTTAAGCTGGGTTAATAAAGCAGTAATAGAGAAAGCGAATTTCCGCGTGCTAGTCGATGCAGTAAATTCGACAGGAGGAATCGTGGTGCCTATGTTATTGAAGGCCTTGGGTGTTCAGCATGTGGACGTGATATTTGGTGAGCCTACGGGTCATTTCGGTCATAATCCGGAACCACTTCCAGAGAACTTGACGGAGATGATTTCCAAAATGAAAGGCGGCAACTACGATTTAGGTATCGTGGTGGATCCGGATGTGGATCGCCTTTGCTTTATTTCAGAAGATGGAACGCCTTTTGGTGAGGAATATACGTTAGTGGCGGTGGCTGATTATGTGCTGTCTGTGAAGGCAGGTAACACCGTTTCGAACCTTTCTTCTACGCGTGCATTAGCCGATGTGACGCGCAAAGCTGGTGGTGAGTATTTCGCTGCAGCAGTAGGAGAGGTGAATGTAGTGACGCAGATGAAAGCGGTGAACGCGATTATTGGTGGCGAAGGAAATGGAGGAGTGATCTTCCCTGAGTCGCATTACGGACGTGATTCCCTGGTGGGAATCGGATTGTTCTTGACACATTTGGCAAACAAAGGGATCAAAGCATCGGAATTACGCGCAAGCTATCCGGCCTATGTGATTTCCAAAAATAAAATCGAATTATCTGCTGACTTGAACGTTGATTTAATTCTAGCCACGGTCGCTGAAAAATACAAGAATGAACAGGTTAACACGATCGATGGCGTGAAAATAGACTTCCCAGATCGTTGGGTTCATTTACGCAAATCGAACACGGAACCCATCATTCGAATTTATGCGGAGGCATCTTCGGAGGCCGAAGCAGATACACTTGCACAACAAATTATACACGTGATTGAAGAGATCGCGAATGCTTAAATGTCAGACAAAACACCAATATACCTAGATAACGCAGCGACCACTCCGGTGGATCCGACTGTTTGGGCTGAGATGCAGCCTTATTTCGAGCATTTCACAGCAAATCCGTCGTCTATTCACTCCCATGGCCGCCAAGCAAAAGTGGCAGTGGAAAAGGCGCGTAAGACGATCGCGACCCTATTGAATGCGTCTCCTTCCGAGATTTTGTTTACATCAGGGGGAACGGAAGCGGACAATACGGTCTTGCAATCGGCCGTTTTGCACGGTGGATGCAAGGTGATTATCACATCGCCTATAGAGCACCACGCGGTTTTACATACGGCGGAGGCTTGGGCGAAGCTAGGTTTAGCGGAATTAAAATTAGTCCGTGTGAATCCAGATGGAGCGATTGATTTAGCACATCTAGAGGAATTGCTATCTTCTTCAGAAAAAGCCATTGTGAGTCTCATGCACGGCAATAATGAGATCGGGAATTTATTGGATTTACACGCGGTGGGAGATCTTTGCGAGCAATACGGAGCCTTATTTCATTCGGATACGGTCCAAACCATGGGTCACTACAAGCACGACGCCTCTGCTTTGAAAGTTCATTTTATGGTGGGTGCTGCCCACAAGTTCCACGGTCCGAAGGGTATCGGTTTCTTGTATGCGAAAGCGGGGACTAAATTCAATCCATTAATGTACGGCGGTGCGCAAGAGCGTAACCAGCGCGGTGGAACGGAGAATGTTTATGGGATGGTCGGTATTGCCAAAGCCTTAGAATTAGCATACTCTTCCATGGACGAGCACGCAACCTACATCAAAGGCTTGAAATCCTATTTCATTGAGGGATTAAAAAAACAATTTCCTGGCATTTCCTTCAATGGAGCCTCCGGGGATGTAGAAAATAGTTTGTATACGGTATTAAACGTACGATTCCCATCGGTGGCGGATGGAGATATGCTCTTATTCCAATTAGATATCGAGAAGATTTCGGCTTCAGGCGGTAGCGCTTGTTCCAGCGGTACTTCGGTGGGCTCCCACGTATTATCGGCCTTGAATCCGACAGCAACGGGAGCTGCTGTGCGTTTCTCTTTTAGCAAAAATAATACCCGAGCGGAGATCGATCGGGTATTAGACGTATTGAAAAAAATCGTTTCCTAGTAGGCGCGCGCAAAGATCACACGGCGGCTGGAAGGTGCTCCTGTCAGGATGCATTTCCCATTCTCCTCTTTTGCGTCCAGTGGAATACAACGAATTGTCGCTTTCGTTAATTCTTTAATCTTTTCTTCTGTCTCAGACGAGCCATCCCAGTGCGCAGAAAGGAATCCACCGTCTTCAATTTTAGCGGTAAACTCGTCCCAGCTATTCACCTCAAAGGTATTCGCTGCTCTGAAGTCAAATGCTTTTTGATATATGCTTTTTTGGATGTCTTCCAACGTGTCTACGATCACGTCTTCGATTCCGTCGAATGGCATACTCGCCTTCTCTCTTGTATCGCGACGCGCTAATTCGATCGTGCCATTTTCCATATCCCGGTTTCCGATCGCTAAACGAATAGGAACTCCTTTTAATTCGTATTCCGCGAATTTAAAGCCTGGACTTTGGTTGTCTGCGAAGTCAAACTTCACAGATACACCGCGGGATTTCAGAGCTTTTACTAATGGATTGATACGCGCTTTGATATTTTCTAATTGCTCGTCTCCTTTATAGATCGGTACGATCACGACTTGAATAGGAGCTAATTTAGGAGGCAATACTAAACCTTGGTCATCCGAATGCGCCATAATTAAGGCTCCCATCAAACGTGTCGAAACACCCCAAGAGGTTCCCCACACATAATCCAATTGGTTTTCCTTGTTAACGAATTTTACATCGAAAGCTTTGGCGAAATTTTGGCCTAAAAAGTGAGATGTTCCCGCCTGAAGTGCCTTTCCATCTTGCATCATTGCTTCGATGCAATAAGTTTCATCCGCTCCTGCAAAACGCTCATTCGCCGTTTTAATACCTTTCAAAACCGGCATGGCCATAAAAGTCTCCGCGAATTCTGCATAAACCTCTAACATCTGCTCGGTCTCTTCAATCGCTTCTTTTTTTGTTGCATGAGCCGTGTGGCCTTCTTGCCACAAGAACTCTGCCGTACGCAAGAATAAGCGTGTGCGCATCTCCCAACGAACCACGTTCGCCCACTGATTTATCAATAGAGGTAAATCCCGGTAGGATTGAATCCAATTTTTATAAGAGGACCAAATCACCGTTTCCGAGGTAGGTCTCACAATTAATTCTTCTTCTAATTTCGCGTCTGGATCGACGATAACTCCGCCGCCATTCGGATCATTTTTTAGGCGGTAGTGCGTTACGACTGCACATTCTTTGGCAAAACCCTCTACGTGTGAAGCCTCCTTCGAAAGAAAAGATTTAGGAATGAAAAGGGGGAAATAGGCGTTTGTATGGCCCGTTTCCTTGAACATATCATCTAATGCACGCTGCATTTTCTCCCAAATGGAATAGCCATAAGGTTTAATGATCATACAGCCTCTGACAGCGGAATTTTCCGCTAAATCTGCTCTCTTCACTAATTCGTTATACCATTCAGAATAATTGTCTGCGCGGCTTGGTAGGGATTTACTCATAAAAATTGTTAAAATCGTAATGTAGTGTTCGTTTTTTCATTTACTTTACATTTGAAAAATGGAACGTTACAAAGATACGTTTTGTTCATCTTTAAATTGACATCATCCGCTAAAAACCATGAAAAATCACTTTTTTGCTTTTCTTTTGCTTTTGGGGTTTGGAATCCTACAAAGCTGTGTGAATGTTACGTCAAATTCTTACGTATCAGATGATCTATATGATGAGGCTAATCGTTCTGTACAAATAGCAAAAGCTAATGCCGTTAGAGCAGCGAAGGACAAGAAATACTTAGATTTTCAAGATCTAGATGAGTCAGAGGCAGAAATTATCGAAGAAGAAGAGGGTTTAGCACAACAATCATTTTCGCGAGTTAATCCTAATTTATACCAGTCAGCTTACCAACAAGGACTTTCGGATGGTCTGTTTAATAGTCCATATATGGGATATGGTTACCGTTTTACTCCCTTTAACTATTGGAATCCGTCCTTTTCAATTTTACGAAATCCATTTAGAACTTTTGGTTTGGGTGTAGGGGTTTCCGTTTTAAATCCGTATGGATTTTATCACCCGTTTAATGATCCATTTAATCCGTTTTTTGATCCCTATTTTGGTTCATTCTACTCTCCGTTTTACAGTCCTTTTGGGATAAATAATTACTACAGAAATTTCAATTATTTCGCGGGTGGTGGATTTAATCCATGGTTTGGTGGTCAGAGCATGACAAATGACACGCGGGAAAGACGAAATTATGGACCCCGGGAGGATCGTTCTACTAACCGAAATTCTGGTGGGAATTATTCCAATTCGCCTCGTGGATCCAGCAATTCTTATAATGTACAGGGGAATAATTTGCCTCGCGTGAATTCGCAGCCATCTAGTCAATCATCAGGTTCAAGTTCTCAACCCGCTTATGTGGCACCTCGCCGTAATTCGAATTACGAATACAGATCAGCACCTGTAGATGGAGGCCAAAGAACGAACTCCTATTCCTCTCCTTCTTACAGTAGCCCTAGCTCAAGCGGAGGTTATAGTGGCGGCGGAGGCGGTGGTGGCGGTTCTAGTCGCGGTCCTCGTTAATTTACGATCATGAAGAAAGTTCTTTTATTCCTACTCGGCGTATGCACGCTGAATGTGGCTGTAGCCCAAATCTATACCTATCCCGGTTTAGCTAAGCAATTTTCAACGACTTATTCGACTGGAACTGCGCGTATGCAGGCACTAGGAGGAGCGAATAGTGCTTTAGGTGCTGACTTAAGTTCAATAACGGGTAATCCAGCAGGATTAGGATTGTATACTCGCTCTGAAGTGAATATGAGTCTGGCTTACACGGGAGTGCAAACGAAATCAAATTACCTTAGCTCCTCGAATAATGCATCTGAAAATCAAATTCAGTTCCCTACCTTGGGTATGGTGCTTTCCAGTAATAATCTGGGCGGAGGGGATTGGCACGGTTCTTTTGGTTTTGGCTATTCTCGACAAGCAATTTTTATTCAACCTATTCTAGTTTCTGGCACAAATAACCGTAGTTCTTTACTCGATAACTTTATTGAAAAGGCAAATGAGAAAGGGGCCACAGGTGCTAGTCTAGATGAAGAGTATGATGCTGTTTCTGGGACAGCAGATTCACCTGAGGCTTTGGCGTATCAAACCTATTTAATCAACCCTAATCCTACTACGGGAGGGGCACCATTTGAACGTTTTCAGCCCTTATTACCCACGAATCAATTTGGTTCTTCTACTAATACAGGGGCGTTAACATCTTGGGATTTTGCTTATGGAGCCTCTTACCGCGATCAGTTGTACTTGGGCGCGGCCATGCATTTTACACGTATTCGTTCTAATTCTTCCACTTCTTGGGAGGATGAATATGTAGGGGCAAAAAATGTGGCAGGCTTTCAATATGAGGAAACACTATTAACATCAGGCTCAGGGATTGCGGTAAGCCTTGGAGGTATATATAAAGTGAATCCCTCTCTTCGTCTTTCCTTTGCCTTTAGAAGTCCGACATTCTATGATCAAATGAATGAGACTTATGACGCTCGTTTATTCCCTGATGTAATTGGTATTCCATCCATCGGACCAAACGGTAATCCAATCATAATTACTAAGGTGAATCCCATGCGCTTAACAACGAATGAGTTCTCTTACCAGTTAACTACTCCCATGCGACTTTCAGGAGGTCTGGCATTCTTTTTTTCGAAAAGAGGTTTCTTGACTGCGGATTTAGAATATGTAGGTTACAATGCTATGCGTGTTTCATCGGTTGAATTAGGCGCAGGTCCTAATCAATCCTTTAAGTCAAAGTACAATGGTCAAATCTCCCGCAATTTTGAAGGGGCTTTGAATGTCAAAGTAGGATCAGAAATTCGTGTGACTCCTTCTATTTCAGTTCGTGGAGGTGTGGCTATGTTTGGCGGGGGATATGCACAGAGCTATGATACTATTGATCGTAACGCCTTACAATTTTCGGGTGGAATCGGATACCGTAAATCAAATTTCTATCTTGATTTAACAGCTATTCGTCGAACACAGAAAGATGCCTATACTCCATATACACTGAAGAATACGGCTGATTTTAGTTCTGCTCTATTAGATCTGACGTCTACGCAGGTTATGATCGGAGGAGGAATCTATTTCTAAACCGGAATATATTGGTCTAAAAGCCAAAGTAATTGACTTACGGTTATTTCCCCATCCACTTGAATATCGGCTTGCTGGTAAAATGGCAAACGTTCCTCAAAGGTTTTTTTGATGGAGGCGATGACGACTTCTTCGCTTTGGGTCTTATCAAGTAAGGGACGATTATTACCTTGTGCTTTGTACAGACGTGTGGCTAAATCATTCACATCTACATTTAGGAAAACACTTACCCCATTTGCTTTAATGAAATCCATATTTTCATTAAAGCAAGGAACTCCACCTCCTGTGGCGATGACCATTGATTGATCTGGTTGAAAACCTCGTAACGTCTTTTTTTCTATTTCACGGAAGTGCGCCTCGCCAAAATTCGAAAAGATCTCCGATACCGTTTTCTGTTCACGGGTTTCAATTAACTTGTCCATGTCCATGAAAGAGTAACCAATATTCTTTGCTAATTCTTTTCCTAAGGTGCTTTTTCCAGAGGAGGGCATTCCCACTAAATAGATATTCTTCATTCGTATTATTCTAGGCTTTGTTGAATTTCATCCGCTGATGGAAGGGAATAGGAAGACCATTTCCCTTTAACTGTTCCGTCTTTTAATAGCCATAATCCTGGGCTAGAGCGAACGATGGTTTTAAGTATTTTCGTATCTGCTGAAAGCGCCGGAAACGCTAATTGGTATTTGTGACGTAAAGCGTTGACCTCTGCGTCAGGCGAAGAGGATACGAGCCAAACGGTGATATTTTTTAATTCTTTTGTTAGTTTTTCAATTGCTGGCAAAGCCCCCTCATTCATGTGATGAATATTAGGGATGATGACCATCAATTTTGCTCCTTTAAAGCTTTCTTGTGTATAATTGGTTGTATCCCCTTCCGCCCATAATTGGTAGTCTGTAATCAAGGGTTTCGCTTCTTTTTCATTCGTTGCCTGCATTGAAATGAATTGTGCCGTCGTATCGGTAGGCATTTCACTTAATTCCGTTTCAACTCCTTTGATTTTGTATACATACGAGAACTTTAATGGCTCGCGCTCCTTCATATTAGATGGGATGTTGTCTCCAACGGCATAGGGTAATCCATCGCTAATAGGTAAATATAGATAGCAAAATGTCCCTAAGGCGATGCTGGCTACGGCTGTTACTGCCACCCATTTGCCTGTTTTTTTATCTTTTGGTTTCTTCGCGATAAGTAGAATTGCGGTTAGAACAATTAAGAATATATCTTTTCCAAAAGAGGTCCAGGGAGTTAATTTAATCGCCTCACCAAAACACCCACAGTCTGTTACCTTATTAAAATAGGCGGAATAAAAGGTCAAGAATCCGAAGAAGGCAAGGATCCCTAGAAAGGCATATAATGTCTGTTTGATGCGGTAATTTAGTGCAAGCGCGATGGCTAAAACGATTTCTAAACTACTTAACAAGATAGATAAAATTAGCGCATACGGAATCCAAAACTTCCAAAAACCAGCCATAAAGGCGAAGTCCACTGAGAATACGTCAAAGTATTCTTCCAGCTTGAGTTGGGTTCCGATCGGGTCGTTTAATTTTATGAGGCCCGAGAAGATGAAAATCCCTACTAATAAAAACTTAGCGATTTTAGTCATTATTGCTGTTGTTGCTGCTGTTGCTCGCCTTTCAAAGTGATAAGACAGAAGACGGCATAGTTAAGCATGTCTTGGTAATTAGCTTCAACCCCCTCAGAAACTAAGGTCACGCCATCATTGTTTTCTATTTGCTTAGTGCGGAAAATCTTCATCAAAATTAAGTCAGTCATGCTGCTGATGCGCATATCGCGCCAAGCCTCGCCGTAATCGTGGTTTTTATTGCGCAATAATTCCAACGTGATTTCTACTTGCTCATCATAAATGCGGCCTAATTCCTCCGGAGCAAATTCCATTTGATCGGAACACTCGAGCGATTTTTGGATTAGCGCGATGATGCAATAGTTGATTATTCCAATGAATTCTCCTTCAATGCCATCTTCAATTTTTTGCGCTCCTTTTTCCTGAATGCTCCGAATGCGTTGGGCTTTGATGAAGATTTGATCGGTTAAGCTAGATAGTCGTAAAATTCTCCATGAAGTACCGTAATCTTTGTTTTTTTTATCAAACAAGGCTTTGCAGTATGAAATTACTTGGCGATATTCGATTTCGGTTTGGGAAGGCGTTGAGTCCCTATTCATAGAATCAGTTTTTAGACGATGCTCACGTTTTTATAGCCTACAAAATTATTTAAATTATCCTAAAATTCACTCGATTTGGACGCTCTTTTTTCCACAAGTCAAACAATCCGTTTAAATGGGCAATTGCTTGATTTTTCGAAGCCCCAAATCATGGGAATTTTGAACATTACCCCGGATTCTTTTTTCGAAGGCAGTCGTGTATCATCCGTTGACGCAGCTTTACAACAGGCTTCTTCTATGATCTCCGCAGGAGCTTTGATTTTAGATATAGGCGGTCATTCAACTAGACCCGGAGCAGTACCTGTGAGCCCGGAGGAAGAAATAGAGCGGGTGTGTCCCATTATTTCTGCCATTTCTGCTGCATATCCATCTGTTGTTATTTCCATAGATACCTACCGTGTTGCGGTGGCGAAGGCGGCTTTAGTGGCTGGCGCACATTTATTTAATGACATCGGGGCCGGTCAAATGGACGAAGGCGTTTTTGATTTCATTGTTGAAAATCAAGTTCCCTATATTCTCAGTCACAGTGTGGGTCGTTTTGAGCAAGTCCACGAAGTGCCTGACTATCAAAATGTGGTAGCGGAGGTCTTACATGATTTATTGCCAAAAGTCCAGGAGCTACGTTCTCGCGGTTTCAAGGATTTGATTGTTGATCCAGGTTTTGGTTTTTCTAAATCTTTAGATCACAATTATACCTTACTTGCTCATCTACGCTCATTCAAATTACTCGGGGCACCCATCTTAGCGGGCTTATCACGAAAGACCATGATTTGGAAGGAATTAGGCATAAGTGCTGATGAGGCATTGAATGGGTCCTCCGTTTTACACACCGTTGCCTTATTGCAAGGAGCCTCCATCTTGCGTGTCCACGATGTGAAAGAGGCCCACGAAACCATTCATTTAGTCCAAAAACTACAACAAAATGGCCTATCCCATTTATTATAAAGGTACTTGGCAAGATCCTGAAAAGGTGACTGTTTCCGTCAAGGATGTCGGTTTCTTACGAGGATTCGGCATCTTTGATTTCTTTCGCATCATGGAGAGGAAGCCCATCTTTATGTCGGATCATTTGGATCGGTTTTTGAGTTCAGCTTCGAAAATGGGTTTGTCGCATAGCTATTCTAAAGAGACGCTAGCAACTTTAATTAATGAGATTGCAGCTAAATCTGTCGACCCTTGCTTAGGAGTTAAACTGGTATTAACAGCCGGATTTAGTCCAAATGGCTTCGATCCATCCGGCGATTCCGAACTATATATTTTTCCGGGAGTCTTCTCTTTTGCGGAACCTACTTCCGGTTTGCGATTGATTAGCCGAGAGTACAAACGTGAAATGGCAGACATCAAATCCTTGAATTATGCCTTTGCTTTGCGCGAAATGCCGGCGGTAAGGGCAGCTGGTGGAGATGATTTGATTTATCACACGCCTGAATTTGGGGTTTCAGAGTCCTCCCGCAGTAATTTATTTTATGTTAAAGATGGAGTCATTCATACCCCTTCGGATCATATTCTGGAGGGAATTACCCGTAAAAAGGTAATTGCATTAGCGTCCTCTGTATATGAAGTTCACGTGGGTCCTTGCTCATTAGAGAATTTTATGAATGCGGATGAGGTCTTTACAACGGGTTCCACCAAGCGAGTCTTGCCTATTTATTCGATCGATGGACGGCAGATAGGTGATGGGAAGAGGGGTGAGGTAACGGAGAGGCTTTATAGGATCTTGCTCGAAAATGAGCAATAATGGTTAATGGTAAGTGGTAAATGATGGATGAATATTTACCATTTATAATTTACTATTCACCATTTACTTCGGCCTAAAAGCCTTCATATTCTCCTCCCTACAAACCAAGAAAGGCCCGCCAATCAAATCGATACAATAGGGGATGGCTGGGAAAACAGCCTCGAGGCATTGTCGGATGGCTTTTGGTTTTCCGGGTAGATTTAGGATTAAAGTTTGGTTGCGAATACCCGCTGTTTGACGGCTTAGGATCGCTGTGGGAACATATTGAAGGCTCACAGAGCGCATGAGTTCACCGAAGCCGGGCATCATTTTTTGGCAAACTGCTTCTGTTGCTTCTGGGGTTACGTCGCGTAAGGCTGGGCCAGTTCCGCCAGTAGTTACTAGAAGGCAGACTTCTTTAGACATTTCGATCATCTTCGATTCGAGTTGATCTTGTTCGTCTGGAACTACGGCGTAGACTATCTCGAAATCAGATTCCAAGTATTCCTTTAGTAATTCGACTACGGCCTTGCCCGGAATATCTTCGTAGATACCCGCACTTGCCCGGTCGGATACATTAATTACGCCTATTTTGATCATTCTTTTTGGGTAATTTAAGTTTCTTTTCCATCGGAATCGGCTCGTCTAATAAATCACGGATGACGATGGATGCGACAACGCCTCCAAAGGCGGCCGGTAAATAAGAGATCGTACCGTAGGCGGACTTTTTGAAATTGCTACCGTCAGTTAGGATGAGTGATTCGTCTTTGACTTTTTCCAAAGAGAACACCGCTTTAATTCCTTTCCCAATCCCCATCTTGCGAATACGTTTGCGCACTAATGACGCTAAGTAACACTGTCGGGTATCTAATAGATCAGCTGTTCTGATTTGGGTGGGATCCATTTTGCCACCAGCGCCCATCGAACTGGCGATTTTAAAGCCGAGGTCGTAGGCTGTTTTCAATAGGGTAACTTTAGGGGTAACCGAATCGATGCAGTCCATGACATAATCGAATTTAGTGGTCTCTAATAATTTTTTAGCCTCTTCTGGGCTTAAAAATTGCTCGACTGAAGTTAATTGAAGGGCAGGATTGATGGCTAATAATCGCTCTGCCATGATTTGAGCTTTTGAAACTCCATGGTTTGTCGCTAAGGCAGGCAATTGACGGTTTCGGTTAGTTGGATCTACAACGTCCCCATCGACAATGGTCATAGTGCCTACGCCAGAACGGGCAATGAATTCGGCTGCAAATGAGCCTACGCCACCTAATCCGACGACTAAAACGTGTGATTTTTGTAATTTATCGATCCCTTCCGGTCCGATCAAGAGTTCAGAGCGGCTTAGCCAGCTTAGATCATTGTTTGGCATAATTAGGATATTTCTTCCTTGATTTGATAATTCGTCGTCTTATCCGAGTTCGTAATTAATAACTCCCCGATAAATCCGGCTAAAAAGAGCTGTACGCCCAATATGATGGCGACAAGTGCTAAAAAGAAAAGCGGATTGTCGGTTACGTTGCGGTATTTTAAATTATAGGCGATGTTGTATAACTTCTCGCCGATTAGCCAGGTCGTTAAACCGGTTCCAGTCAAAAAGGATAGGATCCCGAGGCTTCCAAACAAGTGCATTGGACGTTTCCCGAAAATCTGCACAAACGATATAGATAACAAATCTAAGAAACCATACAGGAATCGCTCTAGGCCAAATTTAGTTACACCATATTTGCGTGCTTGGTGTTGAACTACTTTCTCCCCAATCTTCGTAAATCCATTCCATTTCGCTTGAACAGGAATGTAACGGTGCATTTCGCCGTATAGACGTAACGTCTTCACCACTTCAATTTTATAAGCTTTCAGACCGCAATTGAAGTCATTCAATTTAACTCCAGATAATTTGCGAGTGGCTGCGTTGTATAATTTGGTTGGAATAGTTTTTGAAATAGGGTCAAATCGCTTCTGCTTCCAACCTGAAATTAGGTCGTAATTTTCCTCAGTAATCAAGCGATATAATTCCGGGATTTCATCCGGTGAATCCTGTAAATCGGCATCCATGGTAATCACCACTTGACCGGACGCCTTGCTGAATCCTTCATGTAGGGCAGCTGATTTGCCATAATTACGGGCAAAAGAGATCGCTGAAATCGTGTTGTATTGGGTTGATAATTGCTTTAAAACTTCCCAAGAGTTGTCATTGCTGCCATCATTTACGAAGATCATCTCGTATGAAAACGCATTTTCTTTCATCACCCGATCGATCCAGGAACATAATTCTGGAAGCGATTCGGCTTCATTATAAAGAGGTACTACGATGGATAGCTGTAACATACGAGCAAAAGTACGAAATTATTACGAAGGAAAAATGATATAATAGGGTCTTAATAATTCGATGAATTCGGGGCTGTAGTCGCCTTGTTCGGTTTTGATGTTTATTCGACCTTCCTTGACGCCCCTTTTTTCTCTTGATCCGCTTGCCATTACGCGCAAAACAGGGCTGGACGGATTCGAGTGGATGTTCACTTTTTCATGTAAGTACAACCCATTTGAATTTAATGATTGTTCAAATAGTGCCAAAACATCAACTGGATACAACACCGCAAATTCTCCTGCCTCTTGAAGTAGCTTTTCCATTGCCTCAGCTAAATCAGACGGAGTTAAATGATCCGCGTGAATCGCCATGTGTTTAGCCGCATCTGTTGAAGCGAGATGATTCGTGAAAAAGGGTGGATTAGAGCAGATGTAATCGAATTTTACGTCCGAGTTAAACGTTAAAACGTTCGCTTCAATTGCCTGCAGTCTCTCTTTGAAAGGACTGTTATTAAAATTTTCAGTTGCAACATTTGTGACGTCCGGGTGTATTTCAAGTGCTTTTACTAAACAATAAGGATTAGCTTGTGCGAGCATTGAAGCTAAAAGGCCACAACCCGTTCCAATATCCAGGCAATTGCCTCGTGCATTCTGAGAAGCCCAAGCGCCAAAAAGACAAGCCTCTGTGCTAATCTTCAATCCCGGATTTCCGTGATGTAAAGAGAATTGTTTGAACTCGAAAATGGATCTATTTTCGGCCATAATCTGCCGGATTTTCACCCCAATCTTCCGTCTCCCACTTCAAGACTTTCGTGGAATAGTGATTGCTTTTTAACCAAGCGATGGCGTTGTCCACCATCTTAAATAGTTCTTCTGTACCTGCGTTGCGTTCTAAATTCGTCTTGATTGCTCTGTTTCGAACCCAAGCAATCGCCGTTCTCGAATCTGAATACAAGGGGTAGGGGCAATCTAACTTCTTTAAATAAGCCAAGCCGTGAACGATGGCTAAAAACTCGCCCAAGTTGACAGTGCCTTCTGGGAAAGGTCCACGAGCAAATAACACCTCTTTCGTTTCTGTATTTACACCTTGGTATTCTAATACACCCGGATTCCCGGCACAGGCAGCATCTACCGAAATACTCGGAACGATGAATTTAGCCGCGTTTAATCGAGGTGTTTTTGCCTTAGAAGCAGGAGATACGCTTGCCCAATAATTCTTTTTAGCCGCGCTTTCTGCTTCGGCTTTTGACTCAAAAGACTTGTATTGCGCACCCGCATAGCCTTTAATGTTTTTTTCGGTCTCCGCCCACGAATCAAAGATTCCCGTCTGATGACCCGCCCAAATCACATAATATTTTTGTTTTTTGGCCATCTACATCAAACGTGATTTAAAGATCTTAATCGCGATCGCAATCAAAATAACCCCAAAGATTTTACGCAAAATCTGAGTCCCCGCATTCCCTAATTTCCTCTCAATCCAAACGCTAGAGCGTAAAACGATGTAAATAAACACGAGGTTGATAAAGATACTAACGATGATATTTTCCTCTTCAAACTGTGATTTCAATGAGATCAAAGTCGTCATCGTTCCAGCTCCAGCGATGATAGGGAAGGCCAAAGGAACAATGGAATGTGTATTGGTTTCTATTTCTTCACTCTTAAAAATACTTCTCCCCAAAGTCATTTCCATACCAATGAGGAAGATGATCAAAGCCCCCGCCATCGCAAAGGAGTTGGTATCTACGCCTAATAAATGCAAGATGAATTTTCCCGCAAAGAAAAATCCAATCATGATGATTCCTGAGGCCAAAGTTGCCTGTCCGGAATGAATATCACCATTCTTTTTTCGTAGTTCAATGATGATCGGGATGGATCCTAAGATATCAATCACCGAAAATAAAATCAAGGAGGAGGAGAGGATCTCTTTGGAGTTAAAGTTCATATTTTATGGTTTGGATGAGTGTTTCAATATCTTCAATAGTATGGCTAGGGAAGTTAGCAATCCGGAAACTGTTTTCTTTCCATTTTCCATATCCTTTTCCCAGCTCTATTTCTTTAATTAAGCATATTTGGTGTAATTGTTTGATCTTTTCAGGTGCTCCTTTTAAGGCCAAAACCGTAGGCAATCGCAATGCTGGATTTTCAATTAAATAGCTAAACTCCGTTTCATTATCCCAGAAATCTGTCCATAGTTTCATTTTAGCCAAAGTCGTACGATGTACTTCCGAAAGCATTGGCAGCTGCTGTGTCAGGCGGTAAACCAGGTAAATGCTCAACACATTAGGTGTCATTTGGGTCTGAAAAACTTGTCGATTTTCTTCTAAAAATAAGACATCGTTATAATGTGTTGCCCGATTTAATTCTCTTGCTCTAGCTAATGACTTAGGGGAACAAATGAGAATGCCCATACCTGCCGGAATTCCGATGCATTTTTGAACGGATGCCAGCCAAACATCGGCTTCATTCCATGGTAGTTCAATTCCGCCCATGGAGGAGGTAGCATCCACGGCCATTATGGCGTCATCGGCTAATTGAAAATCAGCTCTGCGTATTTGCTGGCCGGTTCCGTTAGAGGTTTCGCTTTGGACTAAACACAAGGTATCTCCAGCGATGGGTCCCAATTGTTGACCTACTTCGGCTAGACTTTGGTCTAAAGTAAACTCAAAAGACTCAGCTACAGCTTTGGCATAATTCGCCCATTTCTTACCAAAAGCCCCATTATATAGGTGGGTAGACTTTTTTCTGACCAATGACTGCGTGACAATTTCCCAGGCTTCGGTCGCAGAAGAAACGAAATAAATGGTATAATCAGCTGGGATATTCCATTTCTGATGAAGTACGTCTAATGTATCTTCGAGTAGCTTTTCGAATCGCTCACTTCTATGATTAATGCTGGCAATACCCTGATCAAAAGCCTCTTGAATGTATCCAAGGGCCTCTGGATGAACCTTAGAGGGGCCAGGGTAGAAAGATAACATGAGTTAAATAAAGGAATAAAGACCTAATTCGTAACCACGAAGGCCAAAACCTACAATAATTCCCTTTGCTTTAGGGCTCAAATAACTGTGGTGGCGAAAATCCTCCCGTGCATGTACATTCGAAATATGAATCTCAATCACGGGTGTTTTAATGGCTGCTACGGCATCGCCTAATGCTACTGAAGTGTGCGTATATCCGCCCGCATTGAATAAAATACCGTCATAGCTGAACCCTACTTCGTGTAATTTATTGATGAGCACTCCCTCTTCATTCGATTGGAAATAGGCAATATCTAGTTGCTCCCCAAATTTATCTTGTAAGATTTCCAAAAACTGCTCGAACGTCTGTGCCCCATAAATTTCTGGTTCACGTGTGCCTAATAAGTTCAGATTAGGACCATTCAGGATTAAAATTTTCTTTCTTACCATTTTTTATAAGGGAACATTCGGTGTAAAAATACGTAATTACTTTAAATTTACGGGATTCATACTATAAAATGTATATGTGGGAGACAGAAATCCAATCTTTTGGAGATTATCTAAAAATTGAGCGCGGCTTATCTAAGCACTCCCACGAAGCCTATTTACGGGATATCCAAAAACTGGAAACCTATTTGGCTGTTTCTCCGGTGGCAATTGACCAAGTGAACGAATCCCATATTTTGGCCTTCTTAAAAGACCTCCATTCCTTAGGGATAGAGGCAAGCACCCAATCCCGCACCCTTTCAGGCATTCGCGCCTTTTTCCAATTTCTCGTTTTCGACGGCACTCTAAAATCGGATCCCACCGTCCACGTGAAAAATCCCCAAATGGGTCGCAAATTACCTGATACCCTTTCCTTCGACGAGATCACAGCCATTCTTGATCAAGCAGATTTGTCGAGTCCGGAAGGCGTTCGAAACCGGGCGATGCTCGAATTCTTATACGGGGCCGGACTTCGTGTTTCGGAATTAATTGGTTTGAAAAGAGACGATATCTACGAAGATCAAGGCTTTATCAAAGTGCGCGGGAAAGGTGATAAAGAACGCCTGGTCCCCGCGGGCCGTGATGCCTTCAAGTATTTGAATCTATATTTAGAATCGGTGAGACCTTCAGTACCCGTTAAAAAAGATGCCACCCACTTAGTTTTTTTAAATCGACGCGGTTCTGGATTAAGTCGCGTGATGGTTTTCTTGATATGCAAAGATCTTGCTGCGAAAGCCGGCATCAACAAAGTGATTAGTCCCCATACCTTTCGCCATTCTTTTGCCACGCATTTAATCGAGGGTGGGGCAGACTTACGCGCCGTTCAAGAGATGCTAGGACATGAATCCATCCTTACGACGGAGATTTACACCCACTTAGATCGAGCGTACTTAACGCAGATGGTGCAGGATTTTCATCCGTTTTCAAAAATCAAATAGCAAAGTTCAAAGTTCAAAGAGTTTTCTCAAATACCAAAGACCAAAGAGCAAAGTTCAATGATGGATTTTTAATCAACAATTTGGTAATTATTATAAGTTAATTAATGTGTTCCCATAGGTGACTGGTGTAGTTTTACCAAAAATACCACTATGACCTATACTAATATTGTCCAAGAAAAAGCGTTTCAATTTTCATTGAATTTAATTCCAGTTTGTATACGATTATCAAATGAGAAGAAAGAATTTGTTCTATCAAAGCAGCTTCTAAAATCCAGTACCTCAATTGGAGCGAACTTAGAAGAGGCCATAGGCGGATTCTCAAAGAAAGATTTTCATTACAAAATTTCTATTTCATATAAAGAGGCAAGGGAAACGCGCTATTGGTTAAAATTGCTAATAGCATCTGATCTTATTTACTTCGATGAAGGGAATAAATTATTGGATGAATTAGAAGAAATTCTTAGAATTTTAGGCCGTACCATTATAACCTTGAATCAAAAGACTCAATCCTAGTTTACTCTTTCCTATTTGAACTTTGGTCTTTGAACTTTGGTCTTTAAACTTTGCTCTTTGAACTTTGGTCTTTGAACTTTGCTCTTTGCTATTTGTCCTCGGGAAACGGAATAAACACAAAATTCGTAAACTGACCATCCACTACAAAGAGGCAAGCGAACTCTTCGATGTCTTTGAAGTTTTGGACAAAAAGCTCCATATTCTCTTCTGCGATTAGTTTTCGCTGTACAAATTCTTCCATCATGGAAGCGTGGTAGTTCCACTTGTTTTCGTGCAATTCGCCTACGCCGATAAGCTTTTGGCCTATTTCGATGGGGCGTTGTGAGGTGACGAAGATGGGGAAATCGGAAAAGCCACGCTTTTTGATTTGGTAGGACGCTTCTTTAAGTGCATCAGCGACTTTGATGAAATCAGATGAAATGAGGCCTAAATATTTCCCATTTAAGTCAGGGGAATTAGGCGCGTTGGATAGGGCTGTGTAATCTTCGATCATGATTTAACTCTTACTTAGTAATAATAATTGGATGTCTTTGACCGGTTTGTGGAACAATTTTCCGGTGCTAGGTTGCGTTACGAAGCCTCGGTAGCAGAATACGCCTTTCATGAAGGATTTTCCTTGCCAAAGCATTTCCTCCACACCCCCGGTCTTTCCCGCTTTCAAGATGAAAGAAGTCATCAGGTTGCTCATCGCTAAACTAGCCGTGTGAGCCACAAGGGATGGAATATTGGGTACACAGAAATGAGTGACGCCGTATTTTTCGAATGTCGGCTTTTGAATGGTACACGGTTCAGATGTCTCAAAACAACCGCCTTGATCAATACAAACATCTAAAATTAGCGTCCCCGGATTCAGTTTACTGACCATTTCTTCGGTCACGATGCAAGGGGTAATTCCGCTGTCTGAACGCAAGGCACCTACGATGATTTGGGCGTCTTGCAAAGCTTTTGCTAAGTTTTCTGAGTCAATTACCTGAGTAACGATGGGGAAACCAAGCGCCGCTTTTAGGCGTTGTAACTTGTATATGTCTTTGTCGAATACTTGGAACTGAATTCCTGCGCTCGCTGCCGCTCGCGCCACCTGTTCCACCACCTGACCTGAACCTAAAAGCACGAGATTGCAAGGAGGAACGCCTGTGACGTGGCCTAACAGCAATCCTTTTTTCTTTTGAATCAAATCAGTTGCAATGGGCAAGATTAACTGTCCAGCAATTTCGGCCATTATTTTAATGAATGGGAATCCTCCGCCATTGTCTTCGACGAATTCGAGGCCGATGGCCATCAGCTTTTTGGCATTAATCGCATCGATTAACTCGGAGGATAAATGCTGGTAAGAGGCACTTGAAATAAAGGCTTGGCCTTCCTTCATGCGTGCGATTTCGGCGATGGTAGGAGGGGTGATTTTTAAAGTCAACGCACTTTGCCAAATCATTGCTACATCCTCACTTACACTCGCTCCAGCTAATAAATAGTCTGAATCGCTGAAACCTGCGCGCTCCCCTGCACCTTTTTCGATGACAATTTCGTGGCCATTATTGGTTAACAAGGCAACGGCTTGCGGGCTCAAAGAGATACGGTTTTCGTTCGGATCGGATTCCTTAGGGAGGCTGATGCGGATGCTTTGGGCATTCTGCTTCGTCCAAGCCATCGCCTCTAAAGGGGCAATACCTTGTTTAGAAAGTAAATCCTGAAAGGGATTGTGCTCTAATATCTTCGCCATACGACTTCTAATTTACGGTGAGTGTCATCTACGTGGGAGACGTTTAACTCGAGATGTTCAAAGGTCCAAAACTCCTCTGCTTGTTCTGGCCACTCCACTAGACACAAGTGCCCGGAGTCTAAATATTCTTCTAATCCAATATCGAAAGCCTCTTGCGCATTCTTCAATCGGTATAAATCAAAATGATAAACCGGCTGATCCTTCGCATCCACATACTCATTCACTAATGAAAAGGTGGGACTTTGAACCGATTGAGCCACGCCTAATTGATGGCAAATCTCTTTAATTAAGGTTGTTTTTCCTGCACCCATTTCACCTCGAAATAACCAGACATTGGGGTAGTCTTTTGTCTCCCTGATTAAGCTAGACGCTATTTCTGGTAATTCTGTGATGCTATAGTTGTCCCAGGGTCTCATAATTCGATGTCCCCTAATTGTGGTCTGATGAGTATTTCTTCTAAAACGGTAGACGGATTCATCGAGTAAGCGGAGAATATAGTAGAAGCCACATCGTCTGCTGGTATAAACCGCGATTCAGGCAATTCCACTCCATCCCAAGCCGGCGTTAATGTGGCTCCTGGTAATATGGCAGTCACTTTGATGCCTTGTGTTTTGGTTTCTTCTCGTAAGACTTTTGTGAAACCTAAAAGGGCAAATTTACTGATGCAATAGGATCCTCCTGCGGTATAGGCCGTGATGGAGGCAGTAGAGCAAATGGTAAAAATGTGTCCTGATTTTTGGGCTTGAAGAGTCGGTAAAAAGGCTCTGGTTAAGTGGTAGGCGCTGTATAGGTTGGCTTCGATTTGTCTTTCCAAAACCCCATCGTCCTCATTCTGAATCTGTCCTGGCATAAAAAAGCCAGCATTATTGATTAGGACATCAATGGATTTGGTTTGGCCTAAAACCCATCCGGCGAAGTCTTGGCACTGCTTTTTATCGCTTAGGTCAGCCACAAAAGTGTGCAATGACGGCGAATTGAACTCGCCCGAAAGATCCTTCAATTTCTCGCCTGTTCGCGAACAAGTGTAGACGGTAAAACCTTCAGAAAGGAATTTTTTTACCAACGCTTTGCCAATTCCCTGGCTACCCCCACTAATTATAACCGTTTTGTTCATTATCTTTGATAAATATCGATGTGTAATATACCAATCAGATGTCAAAATTAGGCAAATATTTAATCTTCCTGGGTAAGCTTTTTACAAATCCAGAAAAATTTCGGGTTTATCTCGCCTTGACATTTCAAGAATGTGTGGACATCGGTATTAATTCTGTGTTAATTGTGGCGATTGTATCCTCTTTCCTAGGTGCAGTAACGTGTGTGCAGACTGCCGCGAATATGGATAACCCCTTCGTTCCTCAATACATTATCAGTTTAATTGTGCGTGATTCGACCATTTTAGAGATGGGGCCTACGATTACTTGTGTGGTTTTAGCAGGTAAAATCGGGTCAAATATTGCAGGTCAATTAGGTACTATGCGGATCACGGAACAAATTGATGCGCTAGAGGTAATGGGAATTAATTCACGGTCTTATTTAGTATTGCCTAAAATTATTGCGGCGGTAATCACGTTCCCTATGTTAGTGACTTTAGCCTGTTTTCTAGCCATTTATGGTGGGTATTTAGCAGGATGGTTGACAGGGGCCATCTCTCCACAAGAATACATTAAAGGACTTCAATTCCAATTTAAAGGGAATTATATGATTTTTGCATTGACGAAATCAGTGGTGTTCGCCTTTTTAATCGTAACGATTTCTGCCTTTAAGGGATTCTACACAAAAGGTGGAGCCTATGAAGTAGGAACTGCGAGCACTGTAGCGGTGACTAATTCGTGTATTGCAATTTTGATTGCAGATTATCTTTTAGCCCAGTTATTAGTCGGCTAGATTCTTTCAATAAATACGTTGGTAGTTAAAGTAGAGCTTGCAGCACCTCGGTATGATCCAAGCACTGGTGTGATTTCCTCTGGCAAACAAGACGCAGCTAAAGGGATGTGATTCCCAGAAACCACCTCATGCTGGGTGGGATCATAGCCTCTCCAGCCACCTCCAGGTAAATAAACCTCTACCCACGCATGCAAATGATGTGTCTGATTAGGGACATCAACGGGAGCAACACCAATATAATATCCAGAGACAAATCGGGTAGCTAATCCCATCGCTCGGCACAAAGCGGAGAATAAGACGGCATAATCACGGCAAGAGCCCTTGCGGTTAGTTAAGGTAAATTCCGGGGTGTTCGGATTTCCTTCTTCGCGAATTTCGTATGCAAATTTGCTGAAAATAAACTCGTTCAAGGCTGACAGGTAGTCAGATGTACTATAACGTACGCCTGATGCTATTTGGCGGGCCATCTGCTCCACGTGAGGAGTTACACCCTCTAATCCTAAGTAAGGACCTAGCGTTTTTTGGTAGGAACGGGAATAGGTAATGGGCAAGGATTTACTTTCAAATGGGAAGTAGACGAAGTCAAACGGGTTAAATTCGGTTGTTTCTACTACGGCATTTACCTCGATAGATAAAAATGAGGTGGACTCTTTGAAGAATAAAATATTTTGAATGTTTCCTTCCGGATCCAGGTTTTTGGAAATTTGAACCGGGCTTGGCTGAATGTTTAATTGAAAATCCTGAACGGTTAAAAGAGCGCTTTTACGCGGATGTAAATACAGGATATGAGGGTCTAAGGTGACCGATTCACTATAATCATACCGAAGTTTGTGCTGGATGCGTGCGATCATTTCAAAGGAGAAATTAATTCTTTCATCCAACCCTCATCGATTCCCTCTAGCGATTTACGCAATGCTTCGTTCCAATCATCTGAAATGGCTTGCATGTCTTCTTTATGGAGTCGAACCTCTCTCGCTTTGAAACTTCCTTTTTCGTAAACGACTACATCGATAGGATAATCGACATCATTAGCACTTACTTGGGTGGCATCGAAGGATAAGAAGCCCATTTTTAAGGCCTCTTTCAAGGAGGTTTCATGGGTTAAATTACGATTTAATAAGGGCTTTCCGTAATTAGAATTACCAATAATCTGGTATTTTAATCCATCATTTATCTCAATCCAATTGCCTTCAGGGAAGATGAGAAATAGCTTATGTTCTGCATCTTTGGGCATTTGACCTCCTACAATCGCATGTAAATTGAAAGCATACCCTTCTTTCTCAAGGGTTTCGCGGTCTTCGGCAGCCACTTGTTTTAGTTTTTGGCCAAATGACGTCGCCGCCTGAAACATATAATCATAGCTTTCCTCCTCATCCACTATTGCTTGATTAAAATAGGTGACCGCTTTATCACGAACAGATCTTAATCCAGCTGTCATGATAAACAATGAGTGATTTTTGATCTCGTGAATGGAGATTTTCTTATTTGAATATACCTCATTTCCCGCGGTAATACGGGTATCTGCGATGGCAATAATTCCTTCTTTAACGGTAATTCCTAAACAATAAGTCATAAGATAAGGGTGGCAATTGGCCGCGTAATATTACAATTTTTTGACGAATAGCCGGATTAACTGACCGGCTTTAAGTCAAAATAAGTGTTGTGGATAGTTTGTCCGATGTCGTTATTTGAGATTTGGAAAGCATCTAAAAACTGATGCAATCCAGTAGTTAGGATATCATCGATCTCTGTGAACTGTACTTCAGAAAGAATTTTAGAAAGTTTTTTCTCGGCTAAATTTGAATAGCCATGGTCAAAAGAAGTACCTGATATCGCATATAGTGATTGTTCGGCTTCGGTTAAACAATGGACAACTGAACGCGGGAAACCCTTATCTAATATTAAAAATTCCACAATGTTAGTGGGATTAACCACTTTGTACTGTTGACGGAACATGTTATAAGCTGATACAGATTTCAATACGGAAGACCACAATAGGAGGTCTAAAGGGGATCCCACCGAATCGACATTGGGTAAAAGAGTAAAGTATTTGACATCTAAAAAACGGGTTGTTTTATCAGCGCGCTCTAATAATTTCCCTAATTGACCAAAATGCCATCCTTCCCCGCGAGTAATCGTCGAATCTACAATTCCGTAAAAGAGCTGACTTCCAGATTTGATTTCCTCTAAAAAACCTTGATATCTGGCTAATTCCCAGCTTTTACTTCCTTCAACTCGATCTTTTACTTTCCAATATATTTGGTTGACATATTCCCACATCTCTTTGGATATACTTTCGCGAATCGTGCGGGCATTTTCCCTAGCAGAAAAAAGGCAGGATAGTATGGAATTGGGATTATTGTCGTCAAAGGTCATGTAGTATAATACATTCTCTCGATTTGCTTCTGCATAATGTTCGAAAAAATTATAATGGTCCGCTGTGGCTACAATTAAGGGTTCCCATTGTTCCGATACATTGGGCGGTAAGTCTAATGCAAGATTGAAATTCACCGAGATAAAGCGTGCATAATTGTCTGCTCTCTCGATGTACCGATTCATCCAATAGATGGAATTAGCAACACGACTTAACATAGGCTATCATTTTGGGGTAAAATGCTTGATATCTTAAAATTAGGATTTTTTTTAAGAGTGCGGCATCGACCCGTCCTTTTTTGTATTTTTGTGGAATAATTCGCTCAAAAAATCCACATGTTTTATCAAATTTTTATAAAACCTCTTTTCTTTTTGTTCAATCCAGAGCGTGCGCATTACCTGGCGACAGATTTAATTCGCTTTAGTCTGCGTATTCCTGGTATGTCTTCGCTGTTTAAAGCCTTATTTCAGGTAGAGGATAAACGATTAGAACGAACGGTTTTTGGGCTACATTTTCCTAATCCGGTGGGTCTTGCGGCCGGATTTGATAAAAATGCGATGTTAATAGACGAATTCGCAGAATTGGGTTTTGGATTTATTGAAGTAGGAACAGTTACTCCCAAACCTCAGGACGGCAATCCCAAACCTCGCTTATTTCGATTACTCGAAGATGAAGGAATTATTAACCGAATGGGTTTTAACAATGAGGGTTTAGCAGCGATGAAAGCCCGCTTAGAGAAACGCCGTTCGAAAGTGATTGTGGGAGGGAATTTAGGAAAGAATAAAGTGACGCCTAATGAATTAGCGGATGATGATTATTGCCAAGGTTTTGAAGCTTTGTACGATGTGGTGGATTATTTTGTAGTCAACGTTAGTTCACCTAATACACCTAATTTGCGTGCGCTACAAGAAAAAGAGCCGCTAAAACAATTGTTGCAGACCCTGCAAGATTTAAATGCATTGAAGCCGGTTCCTAAACCGATTCTATTGAAAATTGCCCCGGATTTGAGTAATGATCAGTTAGATGATGTGATAGAAATTGTGTTAGAAACTCGTTTAGCGGGTGTCATTGCGACGAACACTACCTTGTCTCGCGAGGGATTGCAATCTGCGTTTAAAGGGGAGATGGGCGGATTAAGTGGAAAGCCTTTGACTAAGCGATCCACTGAGGTAGTTGCTTATTTACATCAAAAATCAAATGGTCAATTCCCGATCATCGGAGTAGGAGGGATTCATTCTGGTGCGGATGCTCTGGAAAAATTAAAGGCCGGAGCTTCTCTGGTTCAGATCTATTCTGGATTCATCTATGAGGGTCCTAGTTTAGTCAAAGAAATTAACCAAAAAATACTCGCGGCCGGACTATAATTTCATTTTGTAAATCGGATCAAAAAAGCGAAATTTATAAGATTATAACATTGGTTTCCATAATGGCAAAAAAGATTAGTAACCCTACGAGCACCTTACAACTTAATTTTGAGCAAGATAAGCCCAAAAGAAAAATGGACGGAGCTGTTTTATACCGCTTTCAGTTAATTGTTGCAGCCTTTTTATTTGTCATTGGAACCTTATTATTGGTTTCTTTTGGTTCTAGTTTCTTTGTAGGTGTTTCTGATCAAAGTGAAGTAGAACGTGGCGTAGTAGACACCATTAAGGGTTCCGATATACCGATTAAAAACCTAGCAGGTTTATTAGGAGCTAAGATTGCCCATTTCTTTTTATTCAAGACTTTTGGTTGGTCGACTTTCTTGTTGATTCCGTTGTTCTATTTATCCGCGCTTAAAGTAGGTTTCAAAAAGGAGATTTACTCACTAGAGCGCCTTTCTTGGCAAGTATTATTCTACATACTTTGGTTTAGTTTACTAGCCGGTTTTTTCGTTTTCTCTCTTGACTTACCGCATTCAATTGGGGGTGGCGTGGGCTATTTTATCAATGAGAAATTATATCAATTATTAGGGTATCTGTCCATTTTTGTCATTGGCTTTGGTGGATTTATCTTCCTTGTATTGTTCTATCAGTTGAATCCGAAGAAAGCTAAAGTTGTAGTTCCGCTTAGTACGGAGGATGAGGCCGAAGAAGAGGAAAGCTTATTTCTCGATGAAGATGGTCCGGCCGTTCACGTGGATAACGATGATTTAGAAGAGTTTAGACCTATTGTACCTCCCGTTGTAGAAGAAGTTGCGCCTTTAGTGGAAGAGCCAGTTGCCGTAGCGCCTGAGCCTGTGGCTACTGAGGAAAAGAAAGAGGATGACCTAGATTTTACCTATAAAGTGGCAGATGTAGCTGATGAGGTAATAGAAGAAGAAACTACTCCTGTTTCTCGCGAGATGAAAGCGAATGATCTTGTAGAGCAATTTGGCCTATATGATCCGACCGCTGATTTGCCAAAATACCAGTTCCCCACCATCGATTTATTGAAGGAATACGATCAAAAGAACCAGACATCGCAAGTGACGATGGATGAGTTGAAGGCTAATAAGGAAAAGATTGTAGAGACTTTATTGAATTACGGTATCGGGATTCAGAAGATTGAGGCCACTATCGGACCCACAGTTACTTTATATGAAATTGTCCCTAAAGCCGGCGTTCGTGTGAGTAAGATTACTTCGTTAGAAGATGATTTATCGCTTTCATTGGCTGCCATGGGTGTTCGTATTATTGGTCAAATGCCTGGAAAAGATACTATTGGTATCGAAGTAGCAAATAAGAACCGCGAGATGGTTCCTGTGCGTGCTGTCATCGGTTCTGAGAAGTTCCAAAAGTCTACTTACGATTTGCCTATCACCTTAGGAAAGACGATTTCTAACGAAATTTTCGTGGCCGATTTGGCCAAAATGCCTCACCTTTTAATGGCAGGTGCCACGGGTCAAGGTAAGTCCGTAGGTCTAAATATGCTCCTGACATCCTTGATTTACAAGAAGCACCCTGCCACTTTGAAGTTTGTTTTAGTCGATCCAAAGAAAGTGGAATTGTCACTTTTCAATAAGTTAGAGCGTCACTTCTTAGCTTGTCTTCCAGATTCAGCCGAAGCGATCATTACGGATACAAAGAAAGTCGTAAACACGTTGAATTCACTTTGTAAAGAAATGGATCTGCGTTACGATAAATTGAAAGATGCGGGTTGTAGAAATATTAAGGAATACAATCAGAAGTTTATCAACCGTCGCTTGAATCCAAACGAGCACGACTTCATGCCCTACATCGTCCTTGTGATCGATGAGTTAGCAGATTTAATGTTAACGGCCGGGAAAGAGGTAGAGCACCCGATTGCGCGTTTAGCACAGTTAGCTCGTGCCATTGGTATTCACCTAGTGGTGGCAACTCAACGACCATCTGTGAACGTTATTACGGGTACGATTAAGGCGAACTTTCCTGCACGTCTTTCGTTTAAGGTTATGTCCAAAATTGACTCTCGCACCATCCTTGACGCCGGCGGTGCCGATCAATTAGTGGGTATGGGTGATATGTTATTATCGATGGGTTCCGAAGTAATACGTTTACAATGTGCTTTTGTTGATACTCCAGAGGTGGAGGATATTTGTGATTTCATAGGTAACCAACAAGGATATACCTCGGCTTACTTACTACCTGAGCCTGATTCAGAGGAAATGGGAGGCCAAGATAGGGGAGACTTTGATCCAAATGACCGTGATTCGTTCTTTGATGAAGCCGCTCGTTTAGTGGTGATGCACCAGCAAGGAAGTACCTCACTTATCCAGCGTAAGTTGAAGCTAGGTTATAACCGGGCAGGCCGCTTGATTGATCAATTAGAGGCGACTGGAATCGTGGGTTCATTTGGTGGATCTAAGGCGAGAGAGGTACTTGTAAAATCAGAAACGGAATTAGAAGAAATTTTGAAAAACTTATAAGATGAAAAAAGGACTATTATTGCTTGTTTTGAGTTTTAGCATTTTTGCTCAGTCGAATAAGGCAGTGAGCCTCATAGATGGGATGCAGAAAAAGTATAAGGCCATGGGATCTTTCTCCGCAAACTTCACCTATCAAACCGAAGGCGCAGCCAATATGTCTGGGTCAATCACGGTAAAAGGAACGAAATTTCGCTTGAAAACAGCGGGTCAAGAAATCTTTAATAATGGCAAAGAAGTTGCAACATACATTAAAGAAATCAATGAGGTAAACATCTCTAGCTTTGATCCATCTGAGGGGGATTTGAATCCAGCTAAAATCTATTCCTTTGACAAGAAAGCATATAAAATTGCATTGAAAGGCGAATCTGCAGGCTTTGCCACAGTAGAGCTATCTCCAGTGGCTAAAGGCACTCAAGTAAAGAGCATCACGCTTAAAATCAATTCTAAGGACCTCTCCGTTAATGAGTGGACAATCATCAACAAGGCTGGTAAAAAACAGTACTTCAAAGTGGCTAAATTAAACCCGAAAGCGAACGCAGACGACAAGTTATTTAATTTCGATAAGAAGGCATTTCCTGGAGTGGAAGTAAATGATCTTCGCTAGAATTTACCACTAATAAAAAAGGCTCCTCGAAATTTTCAAGGAGCCTTTTTTTATTGGTCTTTAGTTTTTAAACCGTTTGCAAAATCAATTGCTTCATTATCTCTAATCCATCTGTATTATTTAAATCTGGATCAGCCGCTCTTTCCGGGTGAGGCATTAAACCGAATACGTTTCTACCTTCGTTGCATATACCTGCAATATTTAATAAGCTTCCATTCGGATTCGACTCCTCGGTCACGTCACCATTCTGATCACAGTAGTAGAATAAGATCTGGTCATTTGCTTTCAAAGAAGCTAACGTTTTCTCATCTGTAAAATAACGTCCCTCAGCATGAGCAATAGGTATCTTGTAGGCCTTATTCGCATCTAACTCTTGAGTTAACAAAGAATTGTTCGTCGCCGCTTTTAAGTAAATATTCTTCGAAATAAACTTCTGAGAACTATTTCTTAATAAAACGCCTGGCAACAAATGCGCTTCTACTAAAACCTGAAATCCATTGCAAATACCCATTAGGTAACCACCATTTTTCGCATGCTCAATCACATGGTCCATAATAGGAGAAAAGCGGGCAATAGCACCTGAACGTAAATAATCTCCATATGAGAAACCTCCAGGTATTATGATGAAATCGCAGTTTTGTAGATCAGTCTCTTTATGCCAAAGTTTAACAGCCTCGTGGCCTAAACTTTGAATGACTCCGACTGTATCGTCGTCACAATTGGATCCTGGAAATACTACTACGCCAAATTTCATATCTTTTTTGCTATTATTTTGTGCAAAAATACGGCTTTTGAATGAAAAATACAGACCCATTTACGCTTTTATTTTAACCAAAATCCAATCCTCAAACTGGCTTTAGATTCAAATCCATTTTGTCCGATACCGGCATTGAGTGATAGATCTAAGTGGAAATGGCTAGAGTAGTTTCGCTGAATTCCCCAGACACCACCAGCATACATACTAGTGGCCTCTTCACCTTTTTTGAAAATAAAGGATGGTTCCGCAAATAATCCTACATAGTTCCCGGAGTAATTTGTGGAGAGACGACCTTCGTCTCTCCGTTTTTCACTATTATAGTAATGGCGATATTCACCCCGTATAAAGGCCGATTTTGTTTGAAAACCGTCTTTGTTTCCATAGCCACTTAGACTCCCTACAGAAAATTTTAGCGAATTGTTTTCTTGTAAACGTTTCTCTATTCCAATAGCGGGAGAAATTAATGAAAATGAATAAAGTGGTTTTGCTTCTTGGGCACTTACTTGAAGTGCTGAAGATAAAAAGAGTAAGAATAGTACGTATTTCATGATGCTGGGATTAGATGTTTAATGTATAGTAAAGTCCGTTTCTACCACGGCAAATAGCTGTTCCTACGTTACTTTGCCAGAATAAAGGGACATAGTTAAATGTTTCATCAATAACAGTTTCAATTTTATGATCATCTTCTGTTGATGCGGAATATTGTTTAGAAAAAGAGGTATAGAATTCTTGGAAATCGATAATTCCTTCCATCGACATGGCTGCATTACTATTCCCCCAGTAATGACTAAACCAAAATCGTTGTCGCCATTCGTGTTTCACACGTACAGCAAGTTTTCTGTAGAAGCCTAAGTCTAAGAGGTAGACCTCTGCTGTAAATCGGCAGGTTCCTTGGCCGGGGTTTTCATAGGTAACAGTATTGCTCGCTGTTCTATTGGCTATTCCAACTATGCTTTTAGATCGAATCGATGATACGGGTTGGCATTTATAAACCTCAACTAACGGTGTGGATTGCGGATTATTTAGAAAGCTCGCTTTGTTTTTTTCGAAGTCAGCTATTTTTATTTGAAAAACATAATCAGAGCTGACTTGATACACTAATTCACCTATTTGAATAAGCCCATCTTTAGAGATTAATCGACCTAAGATGGGGTCGTCTACCATGGGTTGAAGAGATTTAGTATCTTGTTCACCCACTAACTTAAACAAATGGTCATAACCATTTAAGTCCCCTGTTTTCCCGAGTTGGGTTAAGGAAAGTGAATCTAATCTTTCTAGTGAGGTGCTTTGAGAGTCGAAGAATTGTATATCTCGTAGAATAGTAGGGTCATTCGGGTTTAGCTGAAATCGCTTCAAATAATTTTCAAAAGCATCTTGATTTTCAAATGATAGGAAACCATGTATACTTAGTAAGGACGCTTGCTTACTTGCAGGAATAATTTCACTCGTCTGATCCTTAGAACAGGAACCAAGCAGTAAAGAGATGGAAAGGAGGAAAAGGACGAGATAGCTCGCAGAGAGATTTTTCATTGTATTAGTGGTTATATTGTGAGTACTGGGATAAAGGTAGACTAATCTTTGAGAGTTCGCTACCGGCTAGCAGAGATTACCAATTTACTGATAATAAGGAAATGAAAAAGGCCGCGACTCGAAGAGTCGCGGCCTTTCAAAACCTAACAGGAACTAAATCCTAGTATCTGTAGTGCTCTGGCTTGTATGGACCTGCTTGAGGTACACCAATATAGTCAGCCTGCTCTTTCTCTAACTTCTCTAATTTAGCACCGATATGCGCTAAGTGTAAGAACGCTACCTTCTCATCTAAGTGCTTAGGCAAGATGTATACTTTGTTCTCGTAGTTAGCTGAGTTAGCCCAAAGCTCTAATTGAGCCAATGTTTGGTTACAGAACGAGTTCGACATCACGAATGATGGGTGACCCATCGCGCAACCTAAGTTTACTAAACGACCTTCTGCTAAAACGATTACGTTTTTGCCATCGATCGTGTACATATCTACTTGTGGCTTGATTTGATCTTTTGTAGAACCGTAGTTGTTGTTCAACCACTCCATATCGATTTCGTT
>JACCDS012483551.1_pt1 | contig 40602 bp, 46 predicted proteins | sample 7446441 | NCBI WGS metagenome assembly JACCDS01 (sample SAMN15323445, study PRJNA562643) | freshwater metagenome | isolation source: river surface water | place: USA:Blue River Watershed | collected 2017-08-17 | reverse complement strand
GACATTCCGCTCTCTGTCAGCCCGCAGACGTCCCGGCCTCCGCAAGTCGGATACGCCAACGACGCGAGCTTTGTCGACCGAGATTTGCGTCGCAGCAAGCGCGGACACGATTACCTGAGGTGACTGAGGCGACAAACCGCTTTCCAGCAATTGCAGCCGTATATCGCTAATTAACTGAAACATTTTTTGCTGGTCCACAGTCCTGAAAGTCGCCGCTTCGACATAGCCCTCAAGGAAATCAAGCGCCGCCACCGCCTTCTCCACATTGGCCGGGTGCGTGAACAGTTCAGGTTGGGTGCGGATTGATGACTCGATGTGATTCAGCCGTGCGGTAAGCAGATCAGAAAATTGCTCACCTCGCAAATCCGACACATCGTCGATAAGTTTGGCTAACTCTTGCACTGGCGGAGAGCCTGCCCCGGGATCGCTTTCGACCAAGGAGGCCGCTGGCACCACAGGCTCAGACGGCTTGTCGCCTGCCGGCTCGCCGTGGCGGGAATTGAACTCCGAAGCCTGAGGCTTCGTGAGAATTGAGTTTTCCAACGGATCGTCATGTGGGACTGGCAGCGGCAAGGCTTCAATCAGCTTGTCTGGATGGTGCTTTGGCTTAGGCAATGGCGTTACAAGTGATTCGTGTGAAAGACCAGGACGGGTCGGTATCGGAAATGCCGGCGATTTTTGTCGCGGCTCGGCCTGCCTCTCACGCGCCTTCGACTCGGCTTGCATGCGCTGAGCCTGCTGTTGAGTCGACAAAACGGCATCGGCGGCCTGTGCGCGTGCAAGACGCTCTCGCACAGCCGCTCCGCGTTTTTCCTGCTCAGCGCGCTGAGCTGCCGAAACCCGACGCTGACGGAGGCGTTCTTCGTCACTATCCGATTCGCCCGCAATCGTCCTGCCTGCTCCGATTCCGTAAGCACTGATCTGTGTCATTCCAGGCTCCCGGCAAGATGACTGTCGCAGGCGATTGGCGCACCATCTGGCGCCGGCATCACAAATTCCATTGGAAGACCTTCGCGGCGGTAGTAGGCGACCAACTCGGCATCACAATTGTAGGTCTGGCCGGCACTAGCATCGACCAAAGCAAAGAAGATGCGTTCGTGATCCGGTGGCTGCGCTCGAATGGCCAATTCCCTGAATCCAAGCCGCTTCAATGCCCTGACAGAACGATGGTTGTCTTTGTAGGCTGAGGTCAGGATCAGGGGCACGCCGCACGATGCAGCATGGCGGCAAGCGAGTCGTCCGGCTGCTGTCGAAAATCCCTGCCCCTGAAAATCAACGCCAGTCCAAAAACAAAAGAAAGCCGAATGTTCGGACACTGCGAGATTGATGAAGGCCACAAAGCCGAAATCCCTGTGCATCACGGCGTAGTTGACGCGCCCTGTATCCTGCTGCGATTCCGCGATCCATTGCCTGACCTTGTCCGGATCAGACATCGCTGGAAGTCCGGTCATAACGGCAATCTGCGCGTCGCGATACTGATGGCTTAATGCTTGCGCGTGGCTTGCATCGAGGGGCTCCAGCACAATCGGGATTACCGGATCAGGCAATTCAATGTTCCAGCGCCCGTCCCTCTCACGAAGCCGCTCACCCAACCTGCGGCTGACCTCATTTGCAAGCACATGACGAGGATCCATCGCTAAAGCACGTGTCACTAGTTCGATCGCCTTGCCCAAATTGCCGGTCCGCGCCTCACACCAAGCGAGATTGGAAAGGTCATCCGGATTTTCGCTCCAATCCTGCAGGCTCTGGAGCAACACGCAACGCGCAAGCCCCCAATGACCACAATGCATCGCCGCCTGTGCAATCCATGAAATCAGACCATCATCGGATCGGTACATGAGATGGTTTTGCCAAACGCGATCCAGCGCGTCGCGCCAGGCTCGAAGATCACTCTGCCCGGGCTGCGATAATGCGCGCAACAAATCCCTCGCTCCCGCTCGAAACACCGTAGGATCGAAACGAGACATGCGCAACAGCCCAAGGCGAAGATCGAGGCTGACAGAACCGCCTAGCGTTCGAACCACCTCGGCCAAATAAGGGGCTGATGCCAGCGATGCAACATCGACACAGCGGAGAACGGCATCCAGCAAGACTTTGCATGAAAGCTCACCCTCAAGCAGCATCATTTGCAGGACCCGACGCTCAGGCAACTCCACTTCCACTGCCATGCCGTGGTGAGCCCGTGCCCATTCTGACGTAAACCGGAAGTTCGTCGGGAGGCGTCCGGTTTGACGGTAGGCAGCAGTCACCTCACTGAAGGAAGTCAGGCGAAGAGAATGATCGCTCGCGCAACCATTTGAACACGACAAGATCAGCGCACCTCCCGAAGCAATCTTTGGTATCGAGTCCAATACGCTCAATGCGGCTCGCGGGTAGATCAAGGGCGAGCTGTTAAATTCCACGCGGTAGTGCGCAAGAAGTGAATGAAATTTGTCGTTCCAGCATTGGTCGCCAACGGGTTCCCAACAATTTTTGTCTGCGTCAGGATCATCACTTTGGATGACCGGGAGGCTTGCCCTAAGGAGTTTCCCATAGTGAATCGCATACAATTCCTGAGGAAGCTGTGCCCATGAATCATGAGCAGTGATGACCAGCGGATTCCGTGTGGAGTAAGGGGTGGACTGTATGTCATCGCTTAAATGAACCGCTATTTGTTGCCCGTCTTCTTGGAGACTCCACTGGGGAGCGTTGTCTGTCAGTGTGAGATCAGATGTCGCAATCGATCTTGAAACAAGTACAGGCAGATAACGAATCACTGGCCAATCTGAGTCACTCAGACGTCGATGGATCGCGCGGACCAACAATGCTCCGCGGGCATCCTCGCCGGAGCACAGATCAAGAATATCCAGAGTTGCAGCATGATCGATCCGCCCGACATGCCTCATCTCGCGCCAGTAGCGAACAATCATGGCGGCATGCTGTTCGGCGACCGCCGGCCCGTAGCGGTCCGGCTTCATCTGCAAAAAGGTATCAACCAATGCGTCTCTTGACGCATTGAAATGGAGGTCGTTTGCGACGCTGCTCACCCCGGACGAAGTGTGAAATTGGACATTCATCTGCGTGTTCCCATCAATTGATTTGTCGCGCAGTTCCTGCCCCCTGTACTTTTAGCGAACCACAGCTGGGGGTTCATTCCCCGCTGAAATGATCTTTGGTGTTATCAGGAACAATCGCTCGCGCTTTTCAACCTTCGTGGATTTTTTCTTGAAAAAGAATCCCAGCAAAGGCGCGTTGCCCAATCCTGGTACTTTGTCGACTTGCCGAATGTCAGATTCCGAATTGAATCCGCCGATCAGTAGACTCTCCCTCTCGTTCATCACTGCCTGAGTACCAATGGTGCTACGCCGAACTCGCGGCAATGCCTGTGTATTCGTGTCCTGAATTGATCCGTCTTCAATATCAACGATCAGATGCACGGCGACGCCACCGGCAACTTCAACAATGTGAGGAGTGACCTTCAGCGTCGTACCGACCGAAATTGGGACGACGTTCGCAACACGCTCGCCAACCGATTGCACATAAAAAGTTTCAGACAGATCAATTAAAGCGCCGAGGTTGTCAACGGTTAGCACAGACGGACGTGACACCACCCGTGCGCTTCCCTTTCCTTCCAACATCCGTATGCGGGTCATCAGGAAGTTTCCGGCATTTGGAATAACGGTCGTCGGGTTGACATTTTTTCCGAAAACAATCGTGCCGGTCACATCGTCCGGTGGCAGACTTGGCCTGCCAAATCCGCCGGCAACATTACCGGAACGTGCGCCCCAATCTATCCCAAGGTCAGCGACATTGCTGGAATTAACGTCCACAATCACTGCCTCGATTTCGATCAACCTGGTCGGGACGTCGAGGAGCTTGATAAGCTCGTCGTAAATAAGCATGTGCTGAGGTATGTCTTTGACAATGACCGCATTAAGACGCGAATCTGCCTGTATGACAGGCCGCAATGGCAAGCTTGGTCGTTGGCCCACCCCCGGTGCACCGGCTGGCCCGCTCGGCGGCTGTGGTGGTTGATCTCGCCCGTCGGTGCTTTCAGCGAGCGCGGGGGCTTGCCTTAAGGGTGCAGCGATCATCGACAGCTGCTGCAAATTGGTAAGGTTGGTCCCACCTGCCCCGCCCTGCCCCGTAATCAGGTTGCGCAAGATCGTTGCCACACCGGCAGTTGTGATTTGCTGGTCACGGTATGAAATAACGCGATCATTCACTTGCGCGTGAGTCAGCCGGAAAACCTTGATTTGCTGCTGTGGCTGAGGGAGTGGCAAGGTCGCAACGGCCCAGACGACAAGATCGACATAAGCAGGTGGACCGGAAATCATCGCAACACCACGATCCGGAAGCTCTCCCCAACCGAATTTCGGCTCAACTACGCCAAGGTCGATTAATGCCTTGCGAAATTCCGGCAAGCCGACACCATTTGGAGACACCGCTCTGGTTGAGGTTTCGAAATTTCGGCTGACATACAAGACGCCACCGTGATAAAACCACTGCAGTCCATAGGCAGACGAAATTTGGTTCAAAAATTCGGACGGGCTGCCCATGGTAAATTTCCCGCTTACCCTGTCGTCGCGAGCTTGAACTGCGGGTGACGCCTGCAACTCAATGCCGAAATTCCGCGCAAACGACCTCAGAGTTTCCACAAGAATCTGCTGCTTGGCGATGTAAGTGAAGCTCGCTTCCGGCCAGGGTACCGGTGCAGCAATCACCGGACTCGCGATGACGTACATTCCAAGACATAACGCCTTGAGCATCAATTGCCATTTCATCGATGCCTCCCGGTTCAAAGTATTCGAAGTACGCGGCGCCAGTCCGCTACAGAATTTACGAAACGCTCCAGCGACTGCTCAACCTCATCCACCGTCGCATCGGATGGCAAGCGCTGCTGAAGCAATACATGAGCACCATCTTCGGAAATTACGGGAACATCGGAATGAGTGGCGATGCGTAGCCAGGAGGCAAGCAAGCAACGCTCTATGATGTCATCTGCATCTGCCGGCACCTCGGGCAATTGAATCAACCTGCTCTCGAAAACGAGATCGCCATGAGGAGCCGGTCGGCAGTAAATGCGGTACGACCGATCGCCGGTAATAACAATGGCTCCATCCAGACGCTCACTGGTTTCGGTGAGGCCCCGTCTGTCCAGAAAGCCGGACAATCCAACGTGGATCCTGCACACCATCAGCTTGCTCCTTCACCTGATTCGTTCGCGAGCCTCCGCAAGGCAATCAGCAACTCTGCAATCGGCTCGATCAAATCCGGCGGGATATACTGATCAACGCACGCAGACTCTGTCAGAGCGCGCGCCAGCCACACGTTCTGCATCACCGGAATTCCGAACTGGCGTGCAATGCTCACCATTTGATATGCCGTCAAGTCTCGCCCCTTTGCCATAACCACGGGTAGCGGGGTTAGATCCTGCTGGTAATACAAAGCGACCGCCAGGTGAGTTGGGTTGGTAACGACTACTGAAGACTTTCGAGTCTTCAGCGACATCTCCCCCATTGCTATTTCTTTCGCAACTTGCTTCCGGTGTCCCTTCATGTGCGGGTCACCCTCAAGCTGTTTGTACTCTTGCTTGATTTCATCCATCGACATCATTAATTGCTTTCGATGGTTGTAACGCTGAAACACCAGATCGGCGAGGGCGATTCCGCCAAAGGCGAGAAATGAGTAGATGACCAGAGTCTTCAGCATGTCTGCGATCGCAACGCCTGCGCTGGCCAAGCCTTTCGATGGAAGCAAGATCAGCATGTTCAACGAATCGCGGATTACCATCGCAATCAGGATGCTAAGGAAGCAGACCTTCAGGATTGACTTTAAGAACTCGACAAAATTTTTCATCGAGAAAATATTTTTTACATTCGCAGCCGGATTGATTCGATCACCCTTGGGAATAAGAGCCTTGACAGCGAAAAGAACGCCGGTCTGAATCATTTCGCCGAAGATAGAAATGACAATGACAATCAAGATGAAAGGCCCAAGCAACAACACAAACTCGAGCAGAAAATGATCGATTTCCATGCGAACTGCATCGGGGAAATTCAGACCATACAATTGCGAAGGAAAAACGATAATCCCGATGAAGCGCCGGAAGATATCGTTCGAGTTCGCCAGAAAATAGCCGAAAAGTGCGCCGACAAGCAACGCTTGGGTAAAGTCCTTGCTCTTCGCGACCTGCCCTTCTTCGCGAGACTTTCTGATCTTGTGCTCTGTAGGCTGTTCGGTCTTCTCGCCGCTCATGTCATTCCTTTTGAAAAAGTGAGGAAATCACGTTGATCAAACGAGGAACAACATCGATGTACTCGTCGCTGAAGTATGAAAACAAAGCCGCGGCATACACAGACAGGACGAACATTGCGATCGCACTCTTTACCGGCATCGCTAAGAAAAAAACCTGCAATTGCGGGACGAATCGGCTGACGATCCCCAATCCGACTTCTGCGAGGAACATCGTGAAAATTACCGGCGCACTGAGAATCACTGCCAGCCACATCATCCTGTCCAGCTGTCCAAGTATTACCAATGGTGTGTTATCGCTAAGGCGAGGTAACATTTCGAAGACCGGCCAGAGCACGTAACTCGTGTAAATCAGTTCGAGAATAATCAGAAGCCCACCGGAAATCAGCAGAACGACGATCCCCGCCTGACTGAATAATTCGCCAAGCGGGGACGTATCATGCCCGGTAAGTGGATTTATGGTTGCGGCGATACTCGCTCCGCGCTGATTGTCAATATAGGCACCGAGGATATCCAGTACCCACAACGGTACTGCGATCAGGAATCCGAGGAGGAATCCCACGATAGCCTCCTTGATGACAATGACTATTGCGGCACCTCCGCTTCGAGAAAAGTTCATTGACTCGTCAAGCAGCGAAGGCAAAATGAAAACAGCGAAGGCAGATGCCACACCCATTCGTAGAACACCGGGTAAAGCCTGCTTGTTCAGCATGGGAAGCACCGAAAACATCGCGAGCATCCGCGGCAGCGAATAAAACATGGCGCTGATCCATGCTGATGGGTAGTAGACAAGACCGTAGTCCATATCAATGTGACAGCATCGGAAACTTATCAAACAGCATCACGGTGTAGTTGAAGATCTCTCCGCCGACCCAACGTGCGGTCAGGTACAGCGTTATTCCGACCGCAACCAACTTCACGCCGAAAGACAAAGTCTGTTCCTGGATCTGGGTAAGAGCCTGAATAAGGCTAAAAAGTATCCCCACCACGGATGCAACGACAATCGGCGGCAATGACAGCCAGAGTGTCAGCAGGAGTGCCTGTATTACATGGCCAACCACATCTGTGGTTTGCATCAGCGCCTCACAGGTAAGTCATCGTCAAACCGTGCACCAGTCGCGACCATCCATCGACCATCACGAAAAGAAAAAGCTTCAGCGGCAGAGAAATGGTTACCGGTGAAACCATCATCATTCCCATTGCCATGAGAATGTTCGAAATGACAAGGTCAATCACTACAAAAGGAAGGAAAAGCAAAAAGCCAATTTCGAATGCTGCAGTCAGTTCGGAGACAACAAATGCGGGCGATACAATCAACAAGTCCGCCTCAGTCGCATCCTCGACGACTTCCTTTGGCCAGAGTTTTTTTGCGGTTGAGAAGAAAAACTGTCGCTGTTCTGACTTGCTGTTACGAACCAGAAATTCCCTCAATGGTTCGGCACTTTTCCGCCCGACATCCAGCATCGTTCGCACAGACATGGTCGGATCTTTTTCCGCTGAAATCACTTCAGCAATTTTGTATCCCACGGGCGCCATCACATACATGCTCAGCAGGACCGCCAAAGCATAAATGGCCATGTTCGGAGGCGCCTGCTGCACGCCAAGTGCATTTCGAACCAGGGACAGCACGATCGCAATTTTCAGGAAGGAGGTAGTGGTAACGAGAATGAGGGGCAGCAACGCAAGCAAACCCAGCGCAAATGCCAATGCGACCGGATCGATAGTGCGCATTATTAGCCCCCCCCCTCGTGTTAACGTGTGGATGGATCGATCGGCGCAATGGTCAGAATCGCAACTCCAATCTGCCCATCGACATCAACGAGCTCTCCCTCACCAATAATTTTTCCGTTTGCTCGAACGAAAACTGCGCGCCTGAGCTCCCTTCCAAGCTCGAAAACATGCCCGGGACCGATACTCATCAACTCCGACAAAGGCACAGATCGTTCGCCCAGATCGAAGCTGACCCGAATTGAAAGGTCGCCGTATTCATCCTGCCGATCAAGATCGCCTTCATCGATTTCATCCATACTTTTCCCCAAAACATCAACGATCGTGATATTTCTATCGCCCAATACCGCAGTGGCGAAGAACCGTTCGCCAAATTCAACGGATAATTCGTTCGATTGATTATTCAGACGGCTCTCCTCGACGAGGATCACATCACGTCGAGTCAAGCCTTTCAGTACTGACCATGCAAGTCGCGTCTCGCCGACAAGAAATCGCACCCTGATCGGTAAGCTCCCCCAATGCGAAAAATTGGTCAACTGGGCTGGAAGTTCCAGAAGCGCATTCGACAAAAACCCGACGCCGAGACGATCCAGCCAAATTTCGGCAGTTGACACCCGATTCCCAGATTCAAGCTCGACTAAAAATTTTTCCCACTGTGGTAGCTCCTTTTGTTCCGATGAACCAGTCAAAACAAAACGCTTTCGTGTATGACGCTCAATCAGGTTGGATAAATCGGAAAAAGCAGCTTCAATAATGAACATTCGCCACTCTTCTTGCAAAATGTCTTCGTCTTCGATACCAATCGCAGCCTGCGCAATCTGCGACAGCCAACATTCATCGGACCGAAATTTTGCACGCGCACCTCCCCAGTCCAAGTGAATTTCTGTCAAATTGCTTCTCTCATTTTTCATTGGGCAAATTCGAAAACTCCATTCGCAACCAAGCCAGTAAAATCGAATTGGCTCCCTTCTTCGAGCGATCTGCCGGAAATGTCCGATTTGCTCTCGCTCCAATTTTCGGAAAGCGATCGGCTGAGCCATCAGGCACTCCGAACCGGGACGTGGAGCGAATTGCACTGCTCGGCAAAGTCATGCGCTTCGTGAATAGTTATGATTACAGGCTTGCCAAGTCTGAATCGCAGTAATTGCATCAGCGCATCCAATTCTTTTCTAAGCCATTCGGATGCCGATCGATCACTTATAAGAAGTTGAAATGAAATTTCTTCCTCGGCTGCTTCAGCAATGATTGTGAATTTTCCGAACGGCGGAAAATCGAGCGTCACAGCTAATGATGAGCTAAGTTTTTTTTCAAGCAATGGCTGGATTTCAATAAAAACATCAGTCAGATTTTGAAGTGCTTCCTCGAAATTATTGTTGACCAAAACAGAACTTATATTCGTTTTTTCGTTTGAAGTATTATCGTCAAAACATTTTCTGGCAAAGGAATCGTGCATATTCATCAAGCCATGTAAACGCAGGACATCTGCCGCGTTTGCATTGGGAAAATCACCGCCGTTGCCTGATTCGATTTCGAACAAGGCAAGCGATATTGGACCAAAGTCTGTCATTAAGCGCCTGCCGCTCATGCTTGAGTCCTTGCCCCACTGTTGGAATTTTCATCATCCGCAAGGAAGAGCTGAAATCTGACTTCTGCAGCTTCTTCGATTTCAAGTTCTTCCAGCATGGATAACTCGAACTGCCTCTCGTCTTCGACCGCTTTAGTGATTTCGCTGAATTTCTCACGCATGCGTACAGCCAATGCATGCTGTTCACGCGCATCGCGTTCTTTTTCCGCGGCTTCGTCCCGGATTGCCTCCGCTTTTGCAACGTCCTCAACCAACTCTTCTTCGCGTTCACGCATTAACTGCACATCGATTTGAACGCTGTCAATTTCTCTTATCTGCACGATCCTGGCGCACAGCTCAGCATACAATTCGGACTCTCGGCGAGCGCTTTCTATGCGGAAATCTTTCAGCATTGCTTTGGCATCCACGACATTACGTTCTGCCATCCTGAGTTGCTGTTTCGCCAGAGCAAGCGTTCGCTCGGCCTTTTGCTCGCGAAATATCTTTATCCGCAGCAAGTCATTAAGAACATCCATGAAATTCGCACTTTTTAATGATGCTTCCCAATGAATCGACCTTTACCAGCACACAATTAGTTGCCAAAAACATACATCTTGTTGTTAAGTTACACATTTCAAATGAGAGTTCCTGCCCGGACAGAGCATGCGCGCTTCATGTGTTGGGAAATCGTGAAGGCGGAAATTCACCACCTTTTGGCAGGACGAACTTAGGCAATTGCCGCGTTCAGTTGGTCCAGCATTTGACCGAAACTGACTTGTTCATCAGTCTGTTGTCTTAAAAAAGCTCTGATGCGATCAATACGTTCAATCGCCTGGTCGGCCAGCGGGTCAGCACCCCGCTTGTACTCTCCGATTTTCACTAATAACTCGACTTCCTGATATTTCGCCATTAATTCACGCAAGCGCGCAGCAGATCTTTTGTGCTCAACGGATGCAACCATATTCATGACTCGTGAGACCGATGCGAGCACATCAATCGCAGGATAGTGATTTGCTGCAGCGAGCTTGCGAGAAAGAATAATATGTCCGTCAAGAATAGACCTCGTTTCGTCGGCGATGGGCTCGGTCATATCATCACCTTCGACCAGAACGGTATAGAGCGCGGTAATAGACCCTTTATGTCCCATACCTACACGTTCCATCAAGCGTGGTAGCGTCGCAAAAACACTTGGAGGAAATCCTCTTCTGGTCGGTGGCTCTCCTGCCGCAAGTCCGATCTCACGCTGCGCCCTGGCAAACCTCGTCACTGAATCCATCAGAAACAGCACTCGCTTTCCCTGATCACGGAAATATTCCGCAATCGCAGTTGCAACATATGCAGCCTTTGACCGCTCCATCGATGACTTGTCGGAGGTTGCGCAGACGATTACGGCTCGCCGACGCCCCTCTTCCCCCAATTCGTTTTCAAGAAATTCCCGAACCTCACGGCCGCGCTCACCGATCAATGCAACGACTGTCACGTCGACAGCAGCGCCTTTGACCAGCATTCCCATCAATGTTGACTTCCCTCCACCCGCAGCCGCGAAGACCCCCATACGCTGCCCCTCGCCGCAGGTCAGCAATCCGTCAAGCGCCCGGACACCCAATGGCAGGGAGGATTGAATAATGCGCCGCTTGAGAGGATCCGGTGCACCGGAGAGGACCGGGTAATAACGGCTCACCCGAAGGGGACCATGAGTCGCAACATCAAGCGGATCTCCCATGCCATCAAGCACTCGCCCCAGGAGACCACTCCCGACAGGCACCATATGAACATGGCCCGTTGGAATCACTTCAGTTTCCGACGATATTCCTTGCATATCGCCGAGCGGCATAAGTAACGCCGATCCCTCGGAAAAGCCAACAACCTCTGCCTTCATATCAATTTCATCACCGGGGGTATGAAGCAAGCAGATTTCACCGATCTTCACCGACGGAACCACCGCCCTGATAATCGTGCCCTTGACTTGAATGACTTTTCCACAAATGCGTGCAATTGACGCCTTTGGAATTACCGACTGGAGCATGTCGGTGATATAACTGAAATGATGGTTTATCATCATCCAGGCGTCATAAATTTATTTTTATTAAACCTGATTTGAAACTCGATTCATCAAATCAACAAATGCCTTTAGAACGTTCGATGCCGCTTCGAAATGCATTGTATGTTTTTGCATTAATTCGTTTACAAAAAGCCCCTGATTTGCGCTTAACTGAGTCGCAATAGTTATTTCGTCACCATAGCGGCTACGAATCAAAGAAAGGCCGGCGTCAGTCGGAGCGATCAGGTAGGAATTGCCAACTACAATTTTTTGTGTAACGGCATTCGCAGAAGCCGTTTTGGCAGAAACAACGTAGTAGTAATCTTTTGCTTCCGTCACCAAAATAGTCCCGGCAGGCGAAACCGTGCTAGCAAGAGCAGAAGCTTGAATCGATACGACCGGTAGCCCGGCGTAGCTGAAATTTGCATCGCCGGATTTTTTCCATTCAATCGTATCAAATTCAAAACCAGTAATGTTGTCGATATTTAAAATCGAAACGGCTTCCTGAGAACGCTTTAGGGAAAGACTCTCTATATAGTCCTGGTACTCTTTTAGTGAGGACACTTTCGAAAACACTTCATCCATGCTCTTGAGCGTTACTTGAACCGTTTCGCCGCGTGCATTAGTGACCAGCATGAATGTGCCGGTCTGCCCTTCCGTTGCGAAAGGCTTATTGAGCTGAACACTACCTGTTGAAGTCTGCGGAACTGCACCGGGCGGCAGAGTTGGTATGGGGACGGCGTCTTTAACAACAAGCCAGGCGTCCGTTGTTTCTCCTGGCAATTGGTAAGTTACCTTCGTTGCAGGTGATGTCGTTGGGCCAAACGCCTGATCAAGCCACCGCTCAAGCGCAACAAGCCGATCGATATCAGCAACGCTAGTCTGTGCAGAATAAATATTGATGCCAGCAGAGACCAGTGCAGTAATATCCTGCTCGGCAGGCAAGGTAATTTTTCCGGAAACTATTTGCATTGCCGGAAAGCTCGCCGGAACGAACTTGGCAGAATTTTCTCTCAATTCGCTTATCGAATCGACCATATCTCTTAATACTTCTGTTTGCTCATCGAGATTTTCCCCAAGCTTCGATCCGATTTGCGCAAGTTCACCGACCGCTGTCGCATGCAAAATTGTCCCATTCTTGTCGGAGAGATCCCAGACAATATTATTTTCGTAGTCTGTGATTATTTCAAATGTCGCCATGATGAAAATTCTCCGCAGAAAATTACGTTCTTGACTTACCAACTCCGGAAGATCTGGTCAGACTCTTCTTCATGTCATCCGACGATAGCGATTTCACCTCTGATTCACCAGGATCGACGCTTTGTTCGGTACTAGTGGGGCGCGCTTTCAACTCCCTGGAATCAGTTCGGCGATTGGCATCCAGCGGCGATTTTTGAACCTTGCTAAATTCTTCGTCCGAAGCAATAGAAGGAATATTAAATTTTTCATCATCTTCAGAAAGGAAAGTCGCTACGGTAAAAATCGGCGAAATCGCCGTAGACATTGCAACAGCGACGTGGCTCTCCAGAGCCGCCTCCTGTTTATCTTTCGCGTCTTGTCGAATGATTAGAAGCTGCCGTTCACGGTGTAATAGCTGCATGATCCGAAGCGAGGCATCGATCAGTTCATTGTTTGTTGTCTCGATATTCTGAATGAGTGCATCCTGATTCTTCTTGAACGCTTCGGCTGACTCCAGAGTTCGGCTGGCCTCCTCGGATGCACGTTGAGCAAACTGCAACTCAAGCGACAGTTGCTCTGATACATCATTCACCAAATCAGTGAGCACTGCCAATCCGTCCGCCAGCGAAGAAAGTTGCGGCCGGCGGTTCGCGTAATCTTCAAATATCGTGTAGCGCACGGTCTGCACAACCTTGCCCTTTGAATCCTTGAACTCCCAAGTTCGCTCCTCACTTCCCGGGTATGACGAACTACCTGACTTCGGGAAAACGGAAAGCAAGGAAACCTGATCCGCTGTAAGCCAGGAAATCGACTTGGTTGTGGATTTTTCATCACCGCGAACTGTTTCAATCAGCACTGGAATTTGAACCGGTGCCACGAGTTCGATGCCAGCCGCGTGAAGGGACGCATAATTCGCATTCGCCTCAACCAAATTGCCGCCGAGTACTGGCCCGTCCGCATTGAAAAAATCTCGCAGAGCCGTAATATTTTTGGGCGTCGACAGAAGATTTTCCACGGAAATCGGCATGAAACTACCTGATGCGCGTTTCGAAATTATCGATGCCACCTGCGAAAGGTGTACGAAGCGGTCGAGCACAGGTTTAGCCGTTTGCAGGCCGAGCACCGCTGCAGAAATGAAAATGTCCGCCTGAAATATTTCGGTCGCACGAGTCAGACTGATAGCTTCATCTGCACTAGTTACGAGTAAAACTCGGCTGCCTGCACTGCTGGAAATGGGTTCGGCCATATTAAATCCCTTTCTAGATATGCATTTTTATTCGACTTGGCCGTAGTGCAACTAGACTCTTCTTATGTTCATTTACGGCCTTTTCGGCCGCTTCGCGCGTTTCCCTTATTTTTTCATCGACATATGCGTCAAGTTCGCGTCGCTGGGTCGGACTCAGATTCTTATTTAGGAATTCATCGATCGATTCCTTTGACAAGCCGTTTTCGCGCTCGAACTGTGATGCGCGAAGCAACGCAGCCTCTGCTTTCTCTATGACCAGTTTCGCACTCAAAATCGCGCGATTTGCAGTATCGAATATTTTTTCGTCGCTCATGATTATTTATGACAAAAAATAAAAAATTGGCTGTCAAATGTAAGTAACCTTTGAAATATAATTGTTCCGAAAACTAAAGTGTTGCGGGAACAACGAATTTTTGACGGTGACCAACAACGAAGAGCCCAACTCCAAATTTACTGGTCAGAAAAATGTCGGATCAAAGCGTTAGAATTGCTCGCCCTTCGCTCTCCAGCGCTCGACTCGAATTGAGCGTCAGCGACAAGCAAACAGGCACGCTGGATGGAATGAAGCTTTCGCTGCGGAGAGCTGAAGACGACGTCGATGAACAGATAGAGATGAATTTCCGGAGACAAAGCTTCGGACTGGATGCCCCCCGGCAAGAAGTCTATCTGAAACAAATGAAGCTGGAGGCGTCAGACCGGCAGCCGGATTTCAATGAGGGGTTGATAAAGCAGTATCTGAAAGCCCTCGGGAACAATAAAAGTGCCGCAGAACTGACCCAAACTCTTCTTCGCCAATTGATCAGCGGATCGCCCATTTCGCCGAGAAGCAATTCGCAGAAAGAAGTCGCTGAATTCGCAATTGCATTGCACCGACTCGATGCAGCTTTGCAGGGAAGCGACGATGATTTCATCGGATGGCTGTCACCGCTAGATCAAAAAACACCCGACCTTGCGACACTTGCAAAAAAATTACAGGAATCTGCTGGCGATGAAAAGCAGATGCATGCTTTGCTCGCAGATTTCAAAGGCCTTCCTGACGATGAAAAGGAAACGGCAAAACGCTTTAGTACGGCGTGCTTTGACATCGACAAATTGCGTGAAGAACTGCGAAACATGCAACAGCTTCCGCAATTGGATGAGAAATTAAAACGCCAACTCAGCGAACATTTAAAAGACGAAATCAAGGAGATTCATCGGCAGCATGGAACACATCTATCGGCACTCCGCAATTTGCTGGAAAAAGCGGGTGACCTTGCAAGCCTGGACCTAGCCGAAAGTTATGATCAACTTGTCCATGGAAATATCAGTGGCTTTGCCGCAACCATGGAAATTCTTGTTTCAAGACATACAGAAAATGAATTACTTAATACCATCATTCCGGTTATTGAAAAAACTCTATCGCACGAATTGAGCCTGGGCGATGATCAACGATCGGTTGACAAAGAAAAGCTCCACGCAATTTTGTCGGAAATTCAGCACATGAACATTCTGAAGGCCTTGATTGAACGGCTAGGAATTTTTGTCTCTTCGTTAGGAAGAATGTATGGCATCTCAGCTGCCTGAAAAGAGATTAAATGTTCAGAAACTTCTAATTGCATTACTTAAAATCATTTCGTCTGGCTGGGTACCAGCCTCTCAGTTCGAAAGATTGGCCAGAGATTTCGGAATTCCAGACGGAAGGCCCCTGATCTTCTTTCTTACCGGACTAATGCAAATTATACGGGAGATACCTCTGAAAATATTTGAGTCCGACTCCGTCAGGTCGGCATTACTGGAATCTCTTCAGGAAGCACTCGATGCCGCTATTGAGAGGGAAGAAATGCGCTCGGAGCAGGAATACAGCGGGGGATCAACAGGAGAGTAATGTCAAATGGATTGGGTCAAAAGATCAATTGGTGAATTTGGAAAGCAAATTGGCATAAACGGGCTTGAATTCAGCTTGGATGATAAGGTGCAGTTGGATCTAGAGGACGGATCATCCATCGGAATAATCAATGCTTCCGGTCTCCCGATGCCGGAACTGGTCATTTACATTGCAAAGCCAGTGTCATACATTAGCAGTGGAAAATTAAAATCTGTGCTGCAGCTTGCAGATTTCAGAAACACTCAAACTTGGCCATTGCAAACAGCAGCAAGAAAAAAAAATATTTTGATCGCCGCCAGAATTCCCCACAGGTCGGTATCACTATCAGCAATTAACGAATGCATAAAATCTTTAAAAAGCATCGTTGAAATAAAAATTTAGTTACTTATTTATTAATCTGACTGGGAAATTTTCTTACAAAATAAGCCTGTGCAATTTAAAATAGAACATCTCCTCATTGATCAATTCATAGTTCCAGCTTGATATTTATTGACTTTTTTAAGTCGAGCGAAAAAACTACAAAATCAAGCTAAAAAAAATGGGTTTAAAAGCTCATTTGGTTCCCCACGATCTTCCGCAAGATATCTTGTCTCGACCCAGCGCCGCCCGTGCCAGACGATTTCGGTCATTTTCGAGAGAAGCCCGTTTCCGTTCAATTTGATCAGATACATGGGCAAGACATAGATTAATCTGGCACCGTCATTAGCCAAACAGAAAACCGACCCGTCATGCTCAGCAAGTGCGACATTCATATTTAGGAGTCGTTCTACAACAGCCATTTTTCGATTTTCCGGAACCTCACCGAATTCACATTCAATCAAAATTTTTTCCGGACTGAAACGCTGTGAATGCACAACAGAAAAATCGAAATTTCCGTACATCATTTCCATCGCCAATTCATCGCCAGGCTCTGGTTCGGAGTCCCGTACCGGATACCCGAGTGCGGAGCGAAGTTCATCCACGATTGACAAAAACTTTTTTCGAAATGATTCAGCGTCAAGGGCATTCATTAAAAATCCTCGATTCAGGCAAGGAAAGAGTTCGGCACTTCTGAAACAAAAATATTTCCGGAGCCGGAAAAATTAAAAAACCGGTTTTGCCAATCACTCGAGCAGGACGCCATTGTTTTCATGTGAGAAATAACCGAGGGCGCTGTTACATTATCCAACTCGAGATGACACATTAGATGCACATCGTGCTTTCCCGGATTAACGCCATACCACTCCCCAAATGTTCGCATCTGCGATAAATTTTCTTTAAGAAGTTCTTGCATTCCTCGCAGCGGCTCCCCCTCTGGAATGACTCCGAGTTTACAGACAACCAATACCTTTTCCGGAATTTCGGTCGGCGAGTGGATTAATTCAAATGCCCGCCCTTCTATCTCTAGCTCCATAACTAAAGGCAAACTTTCTTCGTGAAGCATAGCTGGCGGCGGAAACCCAAGCTCCCGAAAAATTCCCTCTGATACCTCAATGAACTTGTTTCTGAACATAAATGTCATTCTCGAAATGGCAGTTTCAAATGGATATTGAGAAGCTTCAAAATCATCTATTCATGCTCAACGACAAGGTAAGAGTTTAGCTTCTCTGTTTGCATTTCTACGGGAGCACCAAATACCTTTTCGAATGTTGCTCTCAGTGCTTTGATTTGCCCTGTCATGCTTGCCTCAATACGACCCACATCTGATTCGATGATGCACGCATCGATGCTTAATTTAGGATCCGTTACCACGTCAATATTTTCTATTGCTGGGAAGCCAGACCTGATGACCTTTATGCCCTCTATTACCCCTTCACTTTGTGACGGATGAACCACGACTGTTATGTATTTTTGATTTCTTACCAGCATTAGTGAGTTGCGCACAACCTTAATGACTTTTTCTTTATCGTCAAAATCAGATGCAATTTTCTGAACGGCTTCCATAACGAGGTCCACCATCTGAGCTTCGACTTTTGAAAAATAGTCAAGGGTCTGGCTTACAACCGCAATCATATTCGCGCTTTGTTCAAGCTTTGCCAGCTCCATCCCCTCGCGATACCCCCTCTTTTTTTCACCCTCGTATGCGGCAATTGCAGAATTTAATATTCTGTCTTTTTCATTGTTTGCGTCCGCTAATGCCTTTTTGGCGCGACTAAATGCCCAGAAATCTCGTCTCTTTATTACTTTGTCAGCCACTTCCAATCGATTTAGTATGTCGCTGCGTGCGATGAAGACCATTTTCCCTCCGAAATATCTAGGACTGAGGCAAGAATTCTTCGCGACTTCAGAGGATCTAGTTCCATCCTTTCGAAGGTTTGCGGCAATTTCAATTGAACTCTTTCAATCATTGACTCAGGCATTGCTTGAACAGATGCGTGAATCACGCTGTAGCCGACTGCCTCGGGTGAAATTTCGCTCGATCGGATCGCATCAATTTCTAGTGAAGGCAACAAGGCGGCTGAAGTCATGGCGAATTGATAGGCATCGGCACCTAGTTTGCGCTTCCAGGACATGACATGATCTCTTGCAAGACTTGAGCGGACCTGATTTCGGAATGAAATTGCACCGATTAGGCTGGCTAGTCGGGCCAAACGATCATTTGGTAGAAGAGCGACAGACCATCCCCAGTGATCCGGCTTCAATATTGGCTCAGGGTATTCCAACTTGCGAAGGATAATTGTCGACAGCTTTCCCAACACGCTCGAACAGTCCCAGATTTTTTCAGGCATTCCGGGGAAAAATATCTCGCGTTGGGTTGGATGCAGATAGATCGCCGGTAGAAAATTGAATTGAAATATCAAACGTCGCATTTCATTTCCGCAGGAAAACAGCGCTTGCTTATCATCCATTTGATCACAATCAATTTGGCGAAGTATTTGACAAGCCGGCAGCATTTCGATTTTTTACTCGCACCAGGAATTGCCAAAGAAAAATTCCAGCAATCAGAAGCACCAGTAGAGAAAAAATCTGCAATGGGACTACCCAGGATTTTTGTTCTTCCGCACTTGATACCGCTGATTTGCTTCTTTCTCCGGCCGTTGTCTTTCTCGCTTTCGACTGGCTTCGGTCCTGTACAGCATCCGAAGTGTGGACAGACGGCAGCGTTACAACGGTTACCTTCTCAGCCGACAATCCTGGAATGCTATTTGAAACCAGTCGCTTTATCTGAGGAATTGAGTCATCGAGATTTGATTCCTGTTTATGCTTAATGAATACCGCTGCCGAGGATGGCATCATGGGCTCACCACCACCAGTCTTCTCAGGAAGAACCACATGCACGCGCGCCTTTATAACGCCATCGATCTGGGACAAGGTTGCGGATAATTCCTGAGAAAGAGCCCAAATGTAACGAGCACGTTCCTCGAGCGGTGAAGAGATCAGACCTTCTTTTTTAAATACGTCGCCCATTCGGGCAAATCGCTCACGCGGAAGGCCTTCTGCACCCAGGATTGATATTGCTCTTGCGACCTGCGATTGTTCAACGTCCAGGCTTACCAGCCCCTCCTTGCCTGGCATTTTCGACGCTGATATGCCGGCGGTTACAAGCACTGCCATCGCCTCATTGGCTTCTGTCTCGGAAATATCCCTCAACAGTTCTACCTTCCCGCCACATCCAAACAAGGCAGCGATAAGAAGCAAGGCCAGGCATTGGATGCGTGCTTTTATCATTGCATCTTCACCAGTGTGTCCATATTCTGAACTGCCTTCTGAACCCCTTTGCCTACTACATCGATTTGTAAAGTAATTACGGCAAACTCATATTCGAGTTTCAGAATATCGCGCAAAGACAACTGATCTGGCGCCTTTTCCATTTCTTCGTGCGCTCGTACCATGTTTGCCTTGAATTCCGATCCAACGGCATCTAGCTTTGCCACAAGCATCTCGCCCATCGCGCCGCCGAGCGGCTTAGGAACAGTCGAGAGCGACAACATGGGATCTGCACCGGTTACCGGGACGATGTCTCGCTCCGAAAGCAGATTAGCAAGGCGATCCCTGGCGTCCATTACGGCCGGTGATGCGTACGGAAGGTCATTGCTTCCACCCGATTGAGCTGTTTCCGACATGATGGCCAGAGAATCTGCAACGTTCATTTTTCAGCCCTCCACGTAAACCGAAACAGCGTCTTCCCGTTGGTCAAAACTTAACAAATCAACCTGAAACCGCCGCAATGCTGCTTGGGAATTGTTGTTGTCGCTGCATGTCGCCTGATGTGACCACGACCAGTCCGGCTAATGACTGACTGTAATTTTGCAAGAAGTCACGCCCGACGACTTGCCCCTCCAGCGATTTGCATATCAATGCTGCATGTGCTGATTGACCTGAGTACTTCAAGGCAATTGCAAGCCATACGCGGAGTTCAAGATCGTCAGGGCAATTTGGCAGGCCGCGATTTCTCAAAATCGAAGCAGCCCGCTCCGGTTCACCAACGCACAGGCTTGCCATCGCAAGGCCTATGTAAGGGAAGGCGCTTTGAGGACGCACCGATGCGAGGCCTTCGAAGATTTTCCTGCTTTGTTCAGCCAGACCGGATCGAGCTGACGCGAAGCCTATCGCGGCAAGCAGCCGGATGTCATTGGACTTCAGGTCAAAGCCAACTTCGTTTTTTTTGGCATGTGTCATCGCATCTTCCTGACGTCAATGGTTATTCAGCATTTCCCGCAGCGTTTTTGCGCGCCGTTGAATGGAATCGAACCGCCCATCAAGTTGTGCAACATCTATCAAAGGATCAAGGATCTTTTTGCAGTCATCATGTTTGCCGATCACGGCAAGGCATTCCGACAGGTGTATTGCCGCGGTCAGATCTTCCGGATTGCAAAAGAAGGCAGCCATCAGCGCCGGAATTGCCGCATCAAATCGAAGCATTTTTTTGCAGCAAACTCCATAAGCCAGCATGATTCGGGGATCGGTTGGCCTGTAAATGACCAGAGTTTCAAAGAGGCCGTGCGCTGCCTCAAGTTTTCCCTGATTGAACATCGCGTAAGCGATTCCGTAAATTATTTCTATTTGTTCGTCAGAAAATCTTTCAAAAGCAGGCAGTCTGCTCAGCTTTTCTTTCAACAAACGTATGCCATCGATAGGCGCCATCGACTCCGGAGTGATCGGAACGGTCGGCTCTGGTGGCTCCGCAAGCGAGTTCATACCGAGTTCCTGGCGAGTAGAGAGTTCATGCTTGAGAACGTCTGCTCAATTGCCGAAATCATTGTCATTGCCGAGCGTAAAGCTTCTCGCGCAGAATTTGCAGAATCTGAAGAGGCTTGGAACATTTTCTGTGCGACCTCCCGATTTACGCCTTGCACATCCGCTTTTGCCTGCTCATCTGCAGCATATTTTTTGTAGGTTGCTGCGGATATTCCTCCTGCTGAATTTGAAAGGCTGCCAATGCTGCCCGCAAGGCTTTGCCAGGCATTGGCTATCGCAAGTTCAGAATCGCCGGACTTTCTTAGGCTTTCGACTTCATCGAACGTTGCTTTGTAATTCGATTTTGCGCTTATAAATTCTTTTTCTGCATTTAATTTATCTTTTTGAAGTTTTCCGCCGATTTTCAAATCATCCTGGAGGCTGGCTTTTTTAGCTTTTTGGGATTTGGTGAGTGATTTGCTTTTTTCCAACTCGTTTAACTGCTCAGTGGCCAATTCAATTTTTGACTTGACCTGAGCAAGTTTGTCCTTTGCTTTTTCCGTTGCATTTTCTAGTGCATCCAGACTTTTTTTCGCGACCTTTTGCCCATCTTTGATTCCCGCAGCTATTTCAGTCGCTTGCTTTGCCGTTGCCGCAGACTTGAATGCCGAGCGCAGACTTCCCAGAGCACCGATACCGCTAACCAAACCTCCTATGCCCTGGGCGATGGAGGACGCAAGTTCTGAGGATTGCTGCTGCAGACTCGCCCGTGTGCGCGCGGCCGCAGTTGCTTCTGCCGCGTCGATATCTCGCTTATGTTGTACAGTTTGGGAAAATTTATTTTCGATCATTATCTCCCGCATAATTTCAAGCAACTCCCGGAAGATTTCGTTTGAATCGGATATTAATTTTTCCCTTACATCACTGATTGCTGCCGAGATGCGATTGATCTTATCCAGCGTCAGCTTGACATCACGCGTTTCAGGCAATTTGGCCCAGGTTCCGCTCTGGATCATTTCCCTTATTTCATTTAGCAGCTCGCGCCTTGTTCCGCCAACATTTTCGATCATGCTTTCCAGCATGACCAGCGCCGGCCCTGCCAGTTCCGATAATTTTTTTGCTTTATCTTCCGGTGTCAGATTTTTATCGTGTGCTGCCGCAGCCATTTGCAGCAATGAGTCGCGAAGTGAAGCACTGACTTCCATATGTCCGCCCATTTGTTATTCCTCCCCGCGATCGCTGCAAAACATTACAAAATTTCCTTCATGCATGCGCTGTGATGTTTCTGGAAACGGCGTAGTACTGTTCGTTTGACTCCGAAACGTTCTGGACAAAATCGGCTATAGATTGCTGGATGTTTTCCAGAGTCTCCTGGTTTGAGCTGATCAGGCGCTGTACTGCCTCAGCCAGCGCTTCAAAAAACTGGCGCTGATTGTCGAGTTCGTTCGATTCAAATGTGATGTTGGCCAGTTGCACCCCGAAAACGGCTGTACTTATCGTGCCGGCACTGTTGGCTACTTCCGTCACGATCTGGGCCAGCTCTGCGCCTTTCCCAACCATGCTCCCGATCACTCGGCCCATCGTCGCCGACAGCGTGTTTGCTACCTTGACCCCGTCGGACGCCGCCTTCATTACACTGCCGGCGCCTGCTGCGATACCTGCTCCGAGCAAGAGTATTGACATCCCAACGGTCACCGCAATCTGCATCCCCGAGATTCTTTTTTCCTGTTCTTCTTTCGGAAGCGCCCTGAACTCCGGACTGGATACCATGATTGCTTCCCAAGCTGCGCCGACCAATCCGGCCAGGGACGCGGTCGCCTGTTTTCCAGCCAGTGGACCGGATGCGTACTTAACGCCGCCCTCCTGTAATCCGCGATCAACGCCATCCAAAATCGTTGTGGTCGCTCCGATCACTGCTCCGATGAGCGCCGGCGCGGCAGCTCCCAGTGATACGAAGGTCAGCAACGCAGCGCCGATCAGCGAGAGAATGGATGCTGCGATTGACAGGCCGAAGGTAATATCTCCGGCGAGCTTGGCTTCTTGCTGTTTTTTTATTTGCTCCAGCACGGTGTTCATCCGCTTATGGAGCTTGTCCATTTTTTTCTTGTTGACCTCGTCGAGATTCTCCGAAGCAGATTTGAGATTGTTTATCAGTGTTTTCAGCTGTTCGTCTTGCGATTTCCCCAGTTGGTCTGCCGTCATCAGCTGGGCTATATCCGGCTCGAGGATCATCGCCGGAATTCGTGGCGCCGGATTCCAGGCAACGGATGGCAATCCGGGGCCTCTTGCCGGAGATTCGCTCACGAGTTCGAACTGCTGTGAGGTACGGGCCTGAGTCACTCGGCGCTGGCTCGTTTGCTCCAACGCTCCGTCGGGAGGCGATTGCGGACTTACGACTGGCGTCTCTAGGCGCGGTTGATTACCTGATGAGATGTCCATGATCAGCCTTCAATTTGACTTGGGTTATCGTTACCTTGCCTGGTCTGCATCAATGCGCGTAATCCCTTGGCCTTGTTCTGCACGTACTCATCGCAAGCATCACTTTCAAGCGCTTTCTCCACATCGCACAGCAATTTCAAAGCGTCTTTATTCCGACCAAGGTGGAGCAGGCACTCAATAACTTGCAGGGCAATATCGGCATTGCTGTCGTCACCGACAGCCGCATATCCTAGGAATAACAAGGCTTGCTCATAATTTCCTTGCATTTGCAGGCTGCTGGCCATCCCGCGCATTGCGCGGATGTTCGATGGGTCGTTGAAAAGGATGAAGCCGAAAGTCTTTGCTGCATCCTCATAGCGGCCTTGCGCATACTGGACATAGCCACGGCTGTAAAGGGATTCGGCGATCTGCTCATTGAAATTGACTGCAGATCCGAACGAGGCACCATCGCTCAGGCCTTGAATGATTCTTTCTGCCTGCTGAAAGATTTCCGTCGACTGCGTTTCCGGTGTCGGCTGCATAGTTGGCATCCCCTCTTTATGGTCGCCTAACCTGCAATCCGGAGGTTGCTGACCAAATTCGTGTTGTTCTGCGCCTTTTTTTGTAGAGCACTGGATGCCTGCTCTGCAAATTGCGTGTAGCGATTGGTAAAGGTTTGCAAACGCAGTCCTTCCTGCTGCGAACGATTGCTTTCGCTTTCGCTGACACCTTGCAGGGAGGGCGTGATGGAGTCGATCCAGATCTTCTTGACCATGTACGGGCCTGTTCCTGTACTGGCAGCATTGATGTCCGCATCCATGTTGGGAATTCCCAAGTCTTTCAGAGCCTTAAGAATTCGCAAGGAATCTTCCTTCGTATTCCCGAGAGGCCCCTGACTGTTGTTTTCGACTCCATCGAGCTTGACCCGCCGGATTTCATTCCCGAGCTTTGAGATGTTCGATATCACGTCAGAAACTTCTTTCACGATGTCTTTCTGAAGATTTAATACTTCGGCCAGAACATTAGATAAGCGGGCATTAACGATGGCAAGGTTGTGCAATACATCCGCCGAGTTGTCGCTCTCCAGCCATTCGCTCAGCGCTGTCGGGGTTACGCCCTTCGTCATATCGCCCCCTTTGTGGAATGTTCAATGCACATCCGTTCTGGATTTCAAGATTTGCATCCGTTGAACGCTAGGTAACTTTGCCAAAGGCCTTGTTCCTCGTAGTTTTGCAGCTTCCAAGGAACATTTTTATGGATTTAGCAACAAAAATTCCGCTTGAGTGCCGTGTTTCATGTGAATCGTGCTTACCGCACAAACAGCCTGATCTCTTGACCGATACCATGCAAAGCATCCCGCCCGCTTCGTTACCTGCATTCCATCCGGACAGCGGAATCAACCTGATTGCCCGTCGGACGGTGCCGCAACCTGTGTATTCGCCTGACGGTGATTTGCATCCTGCGGACTCCGCTGATCAGCCAAAGCTTGCCCAGCTGTTTCCACTTTCCTCGTTTGAGGATTTCATTTGGGAGCGACTGACTCCCGAGTTTTCCTCGACGACCTTCCTCAAGCCGGCTCGGTTCCGGCAAAGCTTGTCTACATTACGTTCAAACATCCGATCACTTGCAAAGGCAGATCCGAAACGGTCGCGCTCCTATGGGAAGCTGGCTTTGTTACTTGACGATCAGGACGAGCTGGCTCGGCTTGCTCATATGTACTTCTGTGCGTTGATTCAGGGGTGAGGATGACGCCGCTTCCAGTTGCCCCAGAGCATTCGGCTTTCACGGGCGAAGAGTCGGATACCTTGCGATTGCTGGGAATGCTTCTTCTCCAAAATGGCAGTCCGGCGCGTGCCGCCATGATCTTTGATGCCCTGAGTGCGCTGATTGATGATGATCAGCAGCTAAAACTATCGTTTGCGTGCGCCCTGATACGCTCAGGTGATCCTTCCGGAGCGCTGTCTGTACTTGAAAATGTTTTCCCCGAACCGGCTGACCCTGCTGTCGCCTGGCTATTGCGGGGTCAAGCGCTTTCCAAGATCGGGAAGCCGCTGGAAGCAGCCCGAGCGATGCGGATGTTCATCCGCCATCGCCTGACGGACGGATAAACGAGCTCATCATATGGACAAGGTCACTCTGCAAATTCAGGCATTCCTTCACAAGGCTGTGAAGCGGAATGACCTCGTTTTGGCAACTCTGATTGTCTGCATCATTTTCATGATGATCTTGCCTTTGCCGACCTGGCTGATTGACGCCTTAATTGCAACCAACATGTGTTTGTCCGCGATCTTGCTGATGGTCGCGATGTACCTACCAAACCCGCTCGCATTTTCGTCATTTCCATCGGTGCTGCTGATCACAACGTTGTTTCGGCTGGCCATTGGCATTGCGACGACTCGCTTGATCCTGTTGAACGGTGATGCCGGCCATATCATCTACACGTTCGGCAACTTCGTTGTCGGTGGCAACCTGGTGGTCGGCCTCGTGGTGTTTCTGATCCTGACTATCGTGCAGTTTGTCGTGATCACTAAGGGCTCCGAGCGTGTCGCTGAAGTTGCCGCGAGATTTTCGCTCGACGCAATGCCCGGCAAGCAGATGTCCATTGACGGTGACCTCCGTGCCGGAACGATCGATATGGATGAAGCGCGGCGCCGACGCGATTTGGTTGGCAAGGAGAGTCAGTTGTATGGCGCCATGGATGGCGCCATGAAGTTTGTGAAAGGCGACGCAATCGCCGGTTTGATCATCGTCGCCGTCAACCTGCTCGGTGGCGTCCTGATCGGCGTACTTCAGCGTGGAATGACTGCTGCAGAATCGGTAAAGATCTATTCGATCCTCACCATTGGCGATGGTCTGATTGCCCAAATACCCGCCCTGTTCATATCGATCTGTGCGGGCATGATCGTCACGCGTGTGACCAGTAGCGACGGCAGCGGATCCAATGTCGGCAGCGATATCGGCGCTCAACTGCTTTCGCAGCCAAAGGCATTCATGATCGGCTCGGCGATCATGCTGGGCTTCGCGGCCATCCCGGGCATGCCGACAGTCACCTTTCTTGTCTTGTCGGCGACCGTGGGTATTATCGGCTACACCTTCTTCAAAGGAGAACGCAAAGTCGTCGATCCGAAGACAGGGAAGGTATCTTCCGTGTCTTCGGGTACCCCAGAGGGACACGCCGACAGGACCGGAAGCGATGCGGAGGCATTCGCACCCACGGTACCTTTGCTGGTGGACATGAATCCGGGGCTGGAGAAAGCGTTCTCTTCAAAGCTGCTGAATGACGAACTGGTCAGCGTACGACGCGCCCTCTTCGAAGATCTGGGGATCATCTTCCCCGGAATCACACTGCGCTTCAATGCCCAGTTACCCGAAGAGAGCTACGCGATTATGGTATCGGAGATTCCCGTTTCCCAAGGTCGTATGCGCCCGCGTTACCTGCTGGTCCGTGAGGATCCGGACAATCTCGCGGCGCTTGCCATTCCGTTCGAGCAGGACAAGGCCTTCCTGCCCGGGATACCGACCCTGTGGGTGTCCGCTGACCTGAAAGGGCCGATCGCGAATGCGGGAATCGCCTTCCTCGAACCGACGCAATTGCTCTCGTACCACATTGCGCTCGTGCTCAAAAAACATGCGGCCGAATTCATTGGCATTCAGGAGACTCGCGCTCTTCTGACGGACATGGAGGGGCGCTTCCCCGAGCTTGCGAAGGAAATCCAGCGCGTCATGCCAATTCACAAAATCGCAGAAATCCTCCAGCGGCTCGTCGGCGAAGGCGTTTCCATACGCAACCTGCGTTCGGTCATGGAAGCACTGATTGAATGGGGTCAAAAGGAAAAAGATTCCGTCATGCTGACTGAGTATGTCCGGGTGGCGCTGAAGAGACACATCAGCTACCGCCACTCGGCAGGATTGAATGTTTTGCCAGCCTACCTGCTGGCACCTGCAGTCGAAGACACGGTCAGGAATGCGGTGCGCCAGACATCCGGCGGATCCTATCTCGCCCTCGATCCCGCCACCTCACGGCAACTGCTGGAAAACATCAAGAAGACCGTGGGCGATCTGACGCGCTCGATGCACAAGCCGGTATTGCTGACCTCGATGGATATTCGTCGCTACATGCGCAAGATGATCGAGCAGGAGTTGTACGAACTTCCGGTGCTCTCTTATCAGGAACTCACGTCCGAAGTAAACATACAACCGCTGGCACGGGTGGAGTTATGAGAACACACTTGCTCACGTCAATTGGCGACGGCCGGCCCGGCGCCCGCTGCCTGCAAATGAGCGACTGCCATGTCGGCGGTCTCGAATTCGCCAAGCAGGGCAACGAAACCAGCGACATCAAGTACCGCGCGCACATCACCGCTGGCTGCAGCCTGAACCAGCCTTCCTCCACAGGTCTGCAGCTGCTTCAAGCTGCCAAGAATGACCTTGAGTCCATCGCTACCAATGTGGTTCACGCCAGAGAAATCGATCACCAGTTGGCGTGCTCCATCATCGATGGAAGTGGCAAGCAGTTCCTCAAGCTCCACCGCCATCGATTTGTCGATGTGTCCGTGCGGCCGAAGGATGACGACCTGTCCGCGGTTCTCGGTGAATATCGGCATGGCTGGTTTATGTTATGGAAAACGAGGCGATTGTATCGCGGCCGAGTTGAAAGGTCATTCGGGTAAGCCATGAAAATCGAACCGCATCTCGAGGCCATGTTAGCCCAGGTTGAACTCAGGGTGCTCTACGGCCCGCAGGCAGGCAGCCGATTACCGCTGGCCCCGGGCACCTATTTGCTGGGCACCGGCGACGAGTGCGCAGTGATGCTGGCGGGCCCACGCATGCAGGAGAGTCATGCCAGCCTGGACTTCGATGGCGAGACACCCTCGGTCACTCCCATTGACGGGGCGGTGTTCGATGCGCAGGGAAACGAACTTCAGGGAACGCTCACGCTCAGGCTGGGTATGCCTATCGAACTGGGCGGTGTGTGGATCACCATTGACCATATCGATTCCACCTGGCCGGATCCGGAAGAAGTCGCAGCGATCGCTGGCCTTGCCTCGCCTCCGCCCGAGCCTGATGTTCCGACGCCCGAAACCAAGGCGTCAGCAGCGAAGGAACAGGTATCAGAGCAGCCCGCCGTCAGGCGCCACCGTTCTTGGGTTGCCGTATCCACCCCCGTCGCACTGGTCCTTTTGATTGGCATTGCCGCCCTTGGCCTGACAGCATGGATGATGCACGCTCAATCGGCCCCCGAGGGAATGGAAACACCATCGGATAACACCCAAGTCGCCGACTCGACAGTCGAGCTGCAAGAAACTCTGGCACGCGTCGCCCCCGGGCAACACATCAGCGTGACGCAAGGTACGGATGGCGTGCTACGGATTGATGGGTATGCACGCGACCCAGCTTCACGCGACAGAATCATGGCCGCCATCCGAAAATTCGGTACGACACCTGTGGTCGTCATTTATCTGGACAACGAGATGCTCAATGCCGCACGCAAAGTGACCGAACGGCTGGCCGATCCACGCAAAATGAAAGTGAACGTCATCGCAGTGACGAATGGACGCGCCGAACTTGCAGGCACAGTCAGCAGTGCAGCGATACGCGAATCACTCACCGAGCGCCTGCGCAACGAGATTCCCGGCCTGACGGCGGTGACGGGCCGGCTGTTGACGTCTGAAGACCTGCCCGCCCTACTGGAGGAGAAGATGATTGCATCCGGCCTCGGAGGCAAATTGCAAGTGCTTGAACGCCACCCCGAATTCGTCGTTCGAGGACGCCTGGGCGAGCAAGACCTCGGCCAATGGGAGAGGCTGCTCGCTAATTTCAGCAATGAATACGCGAGCCTGCTCCCCCTACGCGCGACCATCATCGTGGCCTACCGCAAACCTCCGGTCGACGTGCAAATGGTTGTCGGCGGCAGCATGCCCTTCATCGTGACGGAGAGCGGCCAGCGAATCGGCCGGGGGGGCGATGCGAACGGTCACACACTGAGCACGGTGGGCGAGCAAGAAGTCATTTTCGACGGCAGTGAACGATTCAAGATTGCGAGGTAGACGATGGAATTGAGCGATGACATGGTTGCGACGCTGGAAGACTTCCTGCGCGCTGAGACCAGCGGCAAACTGAGGCAGGAGATCATCACGGCGCTGGCGGCACTGCAGCAGCGCCAGACAGCGCATGCGCAGAAACTCCAGTCGCCGAGCGATTTCAAGACGATCGATGCAGTAAACCAGGCAGCGCAGAGTGCGATGCTGGTCATGATGATGATAGAAGACGAGCCCGCCGCTCGTCACGAAAGGAGGGCACCATGGCAGATTTGAGGAACACGGGTCTGAATGCGATCTATGAAAACATCCAGACACCGATGGAGACAGCAGACACATCCCTGCGCCAGGCATTGGGTGCCATTCCGGAGGGCGGCGAAGTGACGACTGCGCAACTGCTGAAGCTGCAATACCAGATCGCGCGTTATACAGTCACGGCGAGCGTATTTTCAGCAATCATCAAGGAAGTGTCGGATTCGCTGAAAGGTACGGCAAGCAAGATCGGCTGAGCGCAGGCGATGCCTGCGCCCGGCGGTTCAGGTCAACCAAGCTGCTCCAGACGGATCCGGTTGACCTTGCCCGACACCGTCGACAACGCCTCGATCGCTGCGATCGCGGCATCGACGTTCTTTTCCTTCGTTTCGTGGGTCAGGATGATCAGGTCGGTCTGTGTCTCGCCCTCGCCCGCTTCCTTCTGCAGCATCGCATCGATGGAGATCGTTGCGTCTGCCAGAATGCGCGTCACATCCGCCAGCACGCCGGGCTTGTCGGCGACGCGAATACGAAGGTAATAGCTCGTCGTCACTTCCGACATCGGCAGGATCGGCGTGTCCGCCATCTGGTTCGGTTGGAACGCAAGGTAAGGCACGCGGTGCTCGGGGTCAGCGGTCGCCAGGCGAGTCACATCAACCAAATCAGCAATCACGGCCGATGCGGTCGGCTCCGCGCCGGCGCCTTTGCCGTAATACAGCGTCGCACCAACCGCATCCCCTTGCACCAGTACGGCATTCATCGCGCCCTCGACGTTGGCAATCAGCCGGTTTGCCGGGATCAGCGTCGGGTGCACGCGCAATTCGATGCCATCGGCCACACGACGCGTGATGCCCAGCAACTTGATGCGGTAGCCAAGCTGCTCGGCATAACGAATGTCGGTCGACGACAGCTTCGTGATGCCTTCCACGTAGGCTTTGTCAAACTGCACCGGAACGCCGAAAGCAATCGCCGACATGAGCGTTGCCTTGTGTGCCGCATCGACGCCTTCGATATCGAAGGTTGGATCAGCTTCCGCATAACCGAGCTGCTGTGCCTGCTTCAGCACGACATCGAAATCCAGGCCCTTGTCGCGCATCTCCGACAGAATGAAGTTGGTCGTGCCATTGATGATGCTGGCGATCCACTGGATCCGGTTGGCAGTCAGGCCTTCGCGCAGTGCCTTGATGATCGGGATGCCGCCGGCCACTGCGGCCTCGAACGCAACGACCACGCCCTTCTCCTGGGCAGCGCGGAAAATCTCGGTGCCGTGCGTAGCGAGCAGGGCCTTGTTCGCCGTGACGACATGCTTGCCGTTCGCAATGGCCTTCATCACCAGATCACGCGCAATACCATAGCCGCCGATCAGTTCAATCACGATATCGATGTCGGGGTGGTTGACGATCAGGTTCGCATCATTCACGACCTCGACCGTGCCGCCAGTCACCTGCTTCGCACGCTCGGTATCGAGATCCGCGACCATCACGATCTCAATGCCGCGTCCGGCACGGCGGAGAATCTCTTCCTGGTTGCGTTTCAGGACGGTGAAGGTACCTGCGCCCACGGTGCCAATGCCCAGCAGGCCAACTTTGATCGGTTTCATCATGGTGTTTCTGTTTCGGTTTTTTCGGTGATCCACGCTCAACGGGCGTGGCGGCGGCGGTAGCCGTCAAGGAAACGGGCGATGCGCCCGAACGCTACGGACAGGTCATCCACATTCGGCAGGAAGACGACGCGGAAATGATCCGGCGTCGGCCAGTTGAAGCCCGTGCCTTGCACGATCAGTACACGCTCCTCAGCCAGCAGTTCATAGGCAAATTGCTGATCGTCCTCGATCGGGTACATGTTCGGATCGAGCCTCGGGAACATGTACAGCGCCGATTTCGGCTTCACGCAGGTCACGCCGGGAATATCGGTCAGCAGCTTGTGCGCGAGGTCGCGCTGGCGGGTCAGGCGCCCGCCCGGACCGACGAGGTCATTGATGCTCTGGTAGCCACCCAGCGCCGTCTGGATCGCAAACTGGCCGGGGACATTCGCACAAAGCCGCATCGAGGCGAGCATGTTCAGCCCCTCGATGTAATCTTTCGCATGCCGCTTCTCACCGGAGACAATCATCCAGCCGGCGCGGTAGCCGCAGGACCGATAATTCTTCGACAGCCCGTTCAGCGTGATGAACAGGACGTCGTCTGCCAGCGATGCAATCGACGTGTGCGTGTTGCCGTCATAGAGCACCTTGTCGTAAATCTCATCGGCAAAAATGATCAGCTGATGCTGGCGCGCCAGCTCGACGATCTGCTGCAGCAATTCGACAGGGTAAAGCGCGCCGGTCGGATTGTTCGGATTGATCACGACGATCGCGCGTGTGTTGGCGGTGATCTTCTTCCGAATGTCCTCGATATCCGGATACCAGTCCGCCTGCTCGTCGCACATGTAGTGCACCGGACGTCCGCCCGACAGGCTGACTGCCGCAGTCCAGAGCGGATAGTCCGGCGCCGGCACAAGCACTTCGTCGCCGCTGTTCAGCAGCGCATTCATGCTCATCACGATCAGCTCGGACGCACCGTTCCCGAGATAGATGTCGTCAATGGTGACGCCGGCGATCTGCTTTTCCTGGGTGTACTGCATGATCGCCTTGCGGGGCGCAAACAGACCTTTGGAGTCGGTGTAGCCCGCCGCATTGCTCATGTTGCGGATCATGTCCTGGACAATTTCGTCGGGCGCATCGAAACCGAACGGCGCGAGGTTGCCGATGTTCAGCTTGATAATCTTGTGCCCATCCTCCTCCATCTGGCGAGCCTTCTCGAGGACGGGGCCGCGAATGTCGTAGCAAACGTCCGCCAGCTTGTTGGATTTCAGGATATTTTTCACAGCAGGATCCCGCAAAAATGAATGGATGGCGGCGCACCGGGTGTTGCGCCGCGAAAAAACAAGCATTCTGCCGCAAATTGGGCGGGTTTTCCAATCAGCGGCCACGGATCGAGATAGAATTGCCAACCTATGAAGCTTCATTCGACACCGACACAGCAATACCAGACGGTGACCGGCTACGAAGACGACTGGATTGAAATCAATGCCGTTCGTTTCAGCCACAGCCTGATCGTACTGCCCGAGGTGCCGCCGGCGCACTGGGCGGTACATTCGTTTGAGGTCCTGCAAGCGTCTGATTTCGCGCCTGTCCAAGCCCAGCGGCCGGATTTGGTTGTCCTAGGTACTGGTTTGCGCCAGCGTTTCGTCACGCCCGGCCTGATCGCAGGCCTGCTATCGCAACGAATCGGCGTCGAATGCATGGACAATCAGGCGGCATGCCGAACCTATAACATCCTGATGGCCGAGGGACGCAAGGTGGCCCTCGCCGTGATCCTTCCGGAAAACAAACTGCTTGAAAAGGGAGACTGAATTGGGTGACCGTCCTTCGATCATGAACATCGCCGTGCCGGACTTCAGCGCCGAAATGACCGGCGGCCGTCCTTTCCAGCTGTCCGATTACCGCGGAGACAAGCTGGTCATTTATTTCTACCCGAAGGACAACACGCCTGGCTGCACCACCGAGGCCATGCAGTTCCGTGACTTGCATGATCGCTTTCGGCAAGCCGGCGCGCAGATTTTCGGCATCAGCCGTGACAGCCTGCGTTCGCATGAAAATTTCAAGGCCAAACTCGGACTGCCCTTCGATCTCATTTCCGACTCGGACGAAGCGGTCTGCACCCTGTTCGACGTCATCGCAATGAAATCCATGTACGGCAAGAAGGTACGCGGTATCGAACGTTCGACATTCGTAATTGACGCTGACGGCAAAATAGTGAAAGAATGGCGTGGAGTGAAAGTCCCGGGCCATGTCGATGAAGTGCTCGAACTGATCGAAGGCCTTGGCTGAAACAAGCTAAGCCATTGAATCCGAACCAGTATTCCAAAAAAGGGCTGTTCAAGGAAAAGACTAAAAGTCTTTGTCTTGAACAGCCTTTCGCTTTTTCGGCTCCTGCCCGTGCTTCGCTCCGGACAAACCCTTCCCATTTTTCACGATAGAGGTCCTGATGCCGCTGCCCAAAATGCCGACCAAACCCGCGACCTTGCTTTCCCCGGTGGATTATCCGAAAGCAGACAAAGGCAAGAAGGTCAAGCCGGCGATTGCCCTGGTCACCATCGATCAGCCTGTCGCGCGAGTACGGACTGAAGCCCCGGCCGAGGAAAAGCCGCAAGCGCGCAAGTCGCGCAGCGACACACCGGCAAAATCGCAGACCAGTCGCAATGCCGACAAGCGTGGCATCACGAAACTGTTCGTGCTCGACACCAATGTGCTGATGCATGACCCGACTTCCTTGTTCCGCTTCGCCGAACACGATGTCTATCTGCCGATGATCACGCTGGAAGAACTCGACAACCATAAAAAAGGGATGTCCGAGGTCGCCCGCAATGCACGTCAGGTATCGCGTTCGCTCGATGCCCTGGTCGCCGACACGTCAGAGGACGCAATTGACGGCGGTATTTCACTGAACAAACTTGGCAACAAGGACGCATCGGGGAGACTCTACTTCCAGACTCGCCTGTCGAACTGGACGCTGCCCCCGGGACTCCCCGAGGGCAAAGCTGACAACCAGATCCTCGGCGTCGTACGCGCGCTGCAGGAGCAAATGCCCGAGCGCCCGGTCGTCCTGGTGTCGAAAGACATCAACATGCGCATCAAGGCACGCGCGCTCGGCCTCCCGGCCGAGGAATACTTCAATGATCATGTGCTCGAGGATACCGACCTGCTCTACTCCGGCATCCTGCAATTGCCGGATGATTTCTGGGTTCGCCATGCCAAGGGAATGGAATCGTGGCAGGAAAATCGGCAAGGGAGCGGTACAACGTTCTACCGCGTCACGGGGCCGGTGGTGCCGGCGATGTTGGTCAACCAGTTCGTTTTCACCGAGCCGAAAAGCGGCGAAGCGCCGTTCCACGGGCAGGTCACGCAAATTAACGGCAAGACAGCCGTGATCCGCACACTGCGTGACTTTGGTCACAGCCGCAACAATGTCTGGGGCATCACCGCACGCAACCGCGAGCAAAACTTCGCGATGAACCTGCTGATGGATCCGGAGTGCGACTTTGTCACGCTGCTCGGCCAAGCCGGCACCGGCAAGACACTGCTGGCACTCGCAGCCGGCCTCGCGCAGGTGCTGGAAACCAAGGCCTACAACGAGATCATCGTCACCCGCGTGACTGTACCGGTCGGCGAGGACATCGGTTTCCTGCCGGGCACCGAGGAAGAAAAGATGTCGCCATGGATGGGCGCCTTCGACGACAACCTGGAAGTGCTGAACAAGTCGGATTCCGACGCCGGCGAATGGGGACGGGCAGCAACGCAGGAACTGATCCGCTCGCGCATCAAGATCAAGTCACTGAACTTCATGCGCGGCCGTACCTTTGTCAACAAATACCTGATCATCGACGAAGCACAGAACCTGACACCGAAACAGGTCAAGACACTGGTCACGCGTGCCGGTCCCGGTACCAAGATCGTCTGTCTGGGGAACATCGCCCAGATCGACACGCCCTACCTGACCGAAGGATCGAGTGGCCTGACCTATGTGGTCGATCGCTTCAAGGGCTGGTCGCACAGCGGGCATGTCACGCTGGCTCGAGGCGAGCGCTCCCGGCTGGCGGACCATGCGAGCGACGTGCTGTAAGCCAGCGTCGACGACAAGTCCCGCGGCCGGATAAGGAAAAAAAACGACCCGCAGCGATGAACTGCCCCCAAGAGTTGGACAATTCTTGGGGGGTTTTTCATGCTGAGACGGACGCGAGCATTGAAATCGAAGGTGGTCAGCGGCTGTATGGCGGGCGACCGGGCAATGGCCGAGTGCGACCTTGCATCGCGCGAGCCGCTCCACAGGCAAGCAGTGGATGGCGTTCCACCGTGCCCACGGCGAGTCAGGCTTGCGCCGACATGGCTACCGGCGTTATGACGCCACCTACAAGCTGGCCGTGGTGCAGTCCTGCGCGACGAGGGACTGACGCAACAGCAGGTCGCGCTGCGCTTCCGCCTGCGGGATCTGGCTGTGGTGGATCAATGGGGACGCCGGTATGATGAAGGCGGTGCGCAGGTACTGCAGCCGCGCCGCAAAGGACCACCTCCCGCGATGCGCAAACCTCCGCCGATACGCCCCTGTTCCCACGCTCGTCGATGACGCGCACCGCAGCCGCGATGAGCTGATCAACGAGTTGCGCTGGTTGCGTATGGAGAACAACTATCTAAAAAGCTCGATGCATGGGTTCAGACGAAGCCGGCCGCTGCGCTACGAAAAAAGTGCTGAAAGTGCATGAACTGAGACAGAAGCATCCCCCGGCCACCTTACTGCAACTGGCCGGGCTGGATCGCAGCACGTACACTATCAACAGCGTCTCACCGAACGACCCGACCGGGATATTGACGTTAAGTTGCGCGTGCACGCTGTCTTTAATGCCCATGCGGCACGCTACGGCTATTGCCGGGTGACACAGCACTGCGCAAAGAAGGTCTGCAGATCAACCATGAGGCGGTACAGCGGATGATGGGCGAGATGGGTTTGCGGTCATGCGTGCGGCCCAAGCGATATCGCTCGTGGAAAGGCGACGTGGGCCGTACCGCCCCGACTTGTTGCAGCGCCGCTTCGAGGCCGACCGACCGAACCGCAAGTGGGTGACCGACGTGACGGAATTCAAGGTCAAGGGACGCAAACTCTATCTGTCGCCGGTGCTGGCCCTGTTCAACGGCGAGACCGTCGCCTACGAGACAGCCGAGCGACCTGCCTTCGAGCTGGTGGGGAAGATGCTGAAGAATGCGTTGTCCGGTTTGGGGCAGGAGGACCGCCCCTTGCTAAAATCGGATCAAGGTTGGCACTATCGAATACCGGCGTGGACGCAACTGTTGGCGAGTGGCTCCCTCACGCAGAGCATGTCACGCAAGGGCAACTGCCTGGACAATACGGCCATGAAGAGTTTCATTGCCACACTCAAAAGCGGGTTCTACCATCCGCAGCATTTTGAGAGGATCAAGCGGCTGCGCGACGGGATCAACCGCTATGCCCGCTATTACAATCACGAGCGTATCAAGGTCAAACTAAAAGGGCTGACCCCGGTGCAGTACCGGACCCAGCCCAAGCTCGCCGCCTAGCGGCTGAACGTCCAACTTCTTGGGGTCAGTTCATGATACGGGTCTTTTTACTTCAGGCCTGCCAGATCATCAAAGGATCTGCGTGCCGATCCACCATGCGACGGCGGCCATGAAGGCGGATGCCGGGATGGTGAAGACCCATGCCCAAACGATGTTGCCGGCCACACCCCAACGTACCGCCGACATCTTGCGCGACGAGCCGACGCCGACGATGGCACCGGTGATCGTATGCGTGGTCGATACCGGAATGCCAAGCGCCGTCGCCAGGAATAGCGTCATCGCACCACCGGTCTCAGCACAGAAGCCGCCGACCGGCTTGAGCTTGGTGATCTTCTGCCCCATCGTCTTCACGATGCGCCAGCCGCCAAACAACGTACCGAGGCCGATCGCCACATAGCAGCTAATGATTACCCACCACGGCGGGCTTTTCTCGCCGGCCGCGATGGCACCGGCCGAGATCAGCAGCATCCAGATGATGCCCATGGTCTTCTGCGCGTCATTGCCGCCATGGCCCAGGCTGTACATGGAAGCGGACAGAAGCTGCATACGGCGGAACCACTTGTCCACACGCTGCGGATGGCTTCGTACGAACAGCCACGAAACCAGCAGCATCATCAGCGAGCCAAGCAGGAAGCCGAGCGCCGGCGACACGACGATAAAGGAAATCGTCTTGATCAGTCCGGACGCAATCAGCGAATCTGTACCAGCCTTGGCGACCGAGGCACCGACGAGGCCGCCAATCAGCGCGTGAGAAGACGACGACGGAATGCCGTAGTACCAGGTCAGCACATTCCAGGCGATCGCACCGACCAGCGCGCCGAACACTACGTAATGGTCAACGACCGAGGGATCAATGGTGCCCTTGCCAACGGTCGTGGCGACCTTCAGCTGAAATACCGCTATCGCAATAAAGTTGAAAAACGCCGCGAGCGCTACTGCTTGGTGAGGCTTCAGCACGCCTGTCGACACGACGGTGGCAATCGCGTTCGCGGCATCGTGGAAGCCGTTCATGAAGTCGAACAGCAGCGCGAGGACCACCAGGAAAGCGAGGGTATAAATACTTATTTGTAGGGTCTGCATGAGTCAGGCTACCGTTTGTTTGCACAGCTCACGCGTTCTCGACGATGATACCTTCGACGATGTTGGCGACATCTTCGCAGCGGTCGGTCACAGTCTCGAGGATTTCGTAGATCGCCTTCAGTTTGATCAGGTTACGAACGTCCGGCTCGTCGCGGAACAGCTTGGACATCGCCGCGCGCATCACGTGGTCCGCATCGGACTCGAGCTTGTCGATCTCTGAGCAGATATTGAGGATCTCGCGCGCATTGTTCATGTTGTGCAGCAGCGAGACCGCTGCCAGTACCTTCTCGCAGCATGCCTGGCAGAGCTCGGCCAGCCGCTTGGCCTCGGGCGTGATCGCCTTGATGTCATACAGCGAGATCGTCTGCGCGGCGTCTTCCATCAGATCGAGGATATCGTCCATTCGCGTGATCAGCTTGTGGATGTCGTCACGGTCCAGCGGGGTGATGAACGTCTTGTGCAGCAAGTCCAGCGCCGCATACGTGACCTTGTCCGCCTGCTTCTCGATCGACTCGATCGCATGCACGCGGTGTTCCAGGTCATCGAAGTTGGTCATCAGCGCGACCATCTCCTTGCCGCCTTTGACGCACAGCTCGCCATGCTGGATGAAGTATTCGAAAAACTTGCCCTCTGTCGGCATCAAGCGTCCGAACATGATTCTCTCCTTCCCTTCTTTGGGTCTAATGCAATTGGAATTTATTCGCCGCCGCTGAACGCGGGTGCGGCGCCGGTATAGTTCTCGAACTTCGTGTATGAGCCAAGGAAGGTCATCCGCACCGCTCCGATCGGGCCGTTACGTTGCTTGCCGATGATAATTTCAGCCGAGCCCTTGTCAGGCGAGTCCGGGTTGTAGACCTCATCGCGGTAGATGAACAGGATCACATCGGCATCCTGTTCGATAGCTCCGGATTCGCGCAGGTCGGACATCACCGGGCGCTTGTTCGGCCGCTGTTCCAGCGAGCGGTTCAGCTGCGACAACGCAATCACCGGGCAATTCAGCTCCTTCGCGAGCCCCTTCAGGTTGCGCGAAATTTCCGAGATTTCCGTCGCGCGGTTTTCGCCCGGGGAGTTGGCCGACATGAGCTGCAGGTAGTCGACAATGATCAGGCCGAGCCGCCCGCATTGCCGTGCCAGTCGGCGCGAGCGCGCCCGCAGTTCGATCGAGGACAAGGCGGGCGTCTCATCGATATAAATCTGCGCCTCGTTCATTTTCTGGATCGCATGCGTCAGGCGCGGCCAGTCTTCGTCATTCAGGCGGCCGGTACGCAATCGATGCTGGTCGAGCCGGCCGACCGAACCCAGCATACGCATCGCCAGCTGCGTACCACCCATTTCCATCGAAAAAATGGCAACCGGCAGACCTGTGTCGATGGCCACATTCTCGCCAATATTCACCGAAAACGCTGTCTTACCCATCGACGGACGGCCGGCAACGATGATCAGGTCACCCGGCTGCAGGCCCGAGGTCATACGGTCGAGGTCGATCATGCCGGTCGGCACGCCAGTAACTTCGCTGGTCGAGTCACGGTTGTACAGTTCATCGATACGCTCGACCACCTGCGTCAGCAGCGGCTGGATCTCCATGAAGCCCTGGGAGCCGCGCGCGCCCTCTTCGGCGATCGCAAAGATCTTCGACTCGGCCTCGTCAAGCATCTGCTTGACCTCCTTGCCTTGCGGATTGAACGCCGCACTGGCGATCTCGTCGGACACGCTGATCAGTTTGCGCAGCACACCGCGATCGCGAACGATCTCCGCGTAACGACGAATGTTCGCCGCCGACGGCGTGTTCTGGGCCAGGGCATTCAGGTAGGACAGGCCGCCGACTTCCTCGCCCTTGCCGGCCGATACCAGCGATTCGTAGACCGTGATCACATCGGCCGGTTTGGCCGCGCTAACCAGCTTGACGATATGCTGGAAAATGATCCGGTGGTCAAAGCGGTAAAAATCGTCTGCACCGACGAAGTCCGCAATACGATCGTAAGCAGAATTGTCGAGCATCAGTCCGCCCAGTACAGACTGCTCCGCTTCGATGGAATGCGGGGGCATGCGCAGGGAGTCAAGTTGCGGGTCGGAACGATCGATCATGGGGGCGGATTATACCCGTTACCTGAAGGCACAAATTACGGCTTTACCAACTGACAAAAGGATTTCATTGACTTGATAAAACCGATACGCGGCTACCCGGAAAGCGCGGCTTCCGGGCAAGAAAAAAGCCGGGCAAGCCCGGCTTTTTCAATTACGTTGTAGCAGATCAGACCTGTTCGCCGACCACCACCACATTGATCTCGACGACCACGTCGGTGTGAAGCGCCACCGACACCGGATGCTCGCCGACGGTCTTCAGCGGACCATGCGGCATACGAACTTGCGACTTGTCGGCCTTGACGCCCTGCTTGGCCAGCGCACCGGCGATGTCGTGGTTCGTCACCGAGCCGAACAAACGGCCATCGACACCCGCCTTTTGCGCGACTTCGACGCGCAGGGCAGCCAGCTTCTCGCCTTCGGCTTGGGCTACGGCCAGCCTCTCTGCAGCTGCCTTTTCGAGTTCGGCGCGCTTGGCTTCGAACTCGGCGATCGCGGCAGCAGTCGCGCGGCGCGCGATGCGGTTCGGGATCAGGAAGTTGCGGCCGTAACCGTCTTTCACGCGAACGACGTCACCCAGGTTGCCCAGGTTCGCCACTTTTTCCAACAGAATGACTTGCATGTTTGTTCTCCAGGTATCTCGTGGGACT
>JACCDS010193228.1_pt1 | contig 40669 bp, 33 predicted proteins | sample 7446441 | NCBI WGS metagenome assembly JACCDS01 (sample SAMN15323445, study PRJNA562643) | freshwater metagenome | isolation source: river surface water | place: USA:Blue River Watershed | collected 2017-08-17 | reverse complement strand
GGCGTGGCCGGCAGCGGCGACGAACCGCTGGTGCCGCTGCTGCCGGGGCGCTTCCGCTGGCGGCTGTCGCCGCTGGCGCTGGTGGGCATCGTCGAGGCCAGCGTGCAGAACCCGCGCGCGCTGTCGGCACCGGTCGGCCTTCGCGGCAGCTGGCGCCGCTGGGAGGTCGGCGACGGCAGCATCGTGCTGCCGGCCGAGCGGCTTGCCGCGCTGGGCGCACCGCTGAACACGATACGGCCCTCCGGCCAGATGCGGCTGTCGTGGACGGGGCTGGTGCTGGAGCGTTCGGCTGCCGGCCTGCAGGCCGACGGCCGCATGCAGCTCGACCTGACCGAGGTCGCGTCGGCCTTGTCACCGGTCAAGCCGCTCGGTGCCTATCGCATGCGGTTTGACTGGCAAGGGGGCGCGGCGCGCGTCGATCTGAAAAGCTTGTCGGGGCCGCTGCTGCTGGAGGGGCGCGGCACGCTCATCGACGGCCGCCTGCAGTTCTCCGGGCAGGCATGGGCAGAGGAAGGCGAAGAACCAAGGCTGGCGATCCTGCTGAACCTGCTCGGGCAGCGGCGCCAGGTGGGCAACCGCAACGTGATCGCGCTCGAATTCCGATGAAAAAAATCTCGCATGTCTGGCAGTCCGCGCACGCCGCAGCGCTTGCTTCGCTGGTGATGCTGGCGTCCCTTGCGCCGGTGCTGGCGCCGCCGGCCGCCGCCCAGGAGCCGGGTGAAAACCGCGCGACGCTGAATTTCGTCGGCGCCGACATCGAGTCGGTGGTGCGCGCAATCGGTCACTTCACCGGCAACACCTTCGTGATCGACCCGCGCGTGAAGGGCACGATCAACCTGGTGTCGGAAAAGCCGGTGACAAAGGCGCAGGCCTTCGAGATGCTCGGCTCGGTGCTGCGGCTGCAGGGCTATGCGATGGTGCGCACGCAGGGCTTCGTGAAAGTCGTGCCCGAAGCGGACGCGAAGCTGCAGGCGTCGCCGGTCCAGGTCGGCAAGCTGCGCGGCGACCAGATCGCGACCCGCATCTTCCACCTGAACCACGAGAGCGCGACGGCGCTGGTGGCCGTGCTGCGCCCGCTGATCTCGCCGAACAACACGATCGCGGCCGACCCCGGCAACAACACGCTGGTGGTCACTGACTACGTCGACAACCTGAACCGGCTGGCGCGCATCATTGCATCGCTCGATACGCCGGCGATCGGCGATCTTGATGTGGTGCGCATCGAGCATGGCATCGCGATCGACCTCGCCGTCACCATCAATCGCCTGCTCGACACCGGCGGCGCGGCCGGTCAGGGCGATGCGGGGCGCCTGCTGGTGCTGGCCGACGCGCGCACCAACTCGCTGATCATTCGCGCGCCCACGGCCGCGCGCGCCAACCTCGCGCGCACGCTGATTGCGAAGCTGGACCGCCCGACGACGCTGCCCGGCAACGTGCACGTGGTGTACCTGCGCAATGCGGAGGCGACGCGGCTGGCGCAGGTGCTGCGCGCGGTGATTGCCGGCGAGTCCGGCGCATCCACGCCGGTCGCATCGCCGCAGCAGCCGGCCGCCCAGCCGGCCGGTGCGCAGCAGGCGGCGGGACTGCAGGCGCCGCCGTCATCGCCGGCACCGCAGCAGGGGCCGTTGCCGACCGGCGGCGCGGCCGGCTTCATCCAGGCCGACCCGGCAACCAACACGCTGATCATTACCGCGAACGAGCGCGTGTATCGCAACCTGCGCGCCATCATCGACCAGCTTGATGCGCGCCGCGCGCAGGTCTATGTCGAGTCGCTGATCGTCGAGATCAGCGCCGACCGCGCAGCCGAACTCGGCATACAGTGGGCCGGCCTGTCCGGCGACGGCAGCAGCAGCTACCGCGTCGGCGTGCTGACCGGCTTCTCGACGCAGGGCAACAACCTGGTGCAGCAGGCAGTGTCCGTGCTCGGCCCGAACCGCGTGCCCCTGCCGCCGGGCAATGGCCTGACGGCGGGCATCTTCAAGCAGAACAGCGCCGGCCAGCTCGGGCTGGGGATGCTCGCACGCGCGCTGGAGACGAATGCGAAGGCCAACATCCTGTCGATGCCCAACCTGATCACGCTCGACAACGAGGAGGCGCGCATCATCGTCGGCCAGAACGTGCCCTTCATCACCGGCCAGTTCACCACGCCGGCCTCCGGCGGCACGGCCGGCGTGAACCCTTTCCAGACCATCGAGCGGCGCGACATCGGCCTGTCGCTGCGGGTGCGGCCGACGATCTCCGAAGGCGGCACCGTGAAGATGGCGATCTATCAGGAGACCTCGAACATTCAGCAGTCGACTGCGTCCGGCCTGATCACCAGCAAGCGCTCGATCGACACCAATGTGCTGGTCGACGACGGCCAGATCATCGTGCTCGGCGGTCTGATCGAGGACACGATTTCGGATTCGGTCGAGAAGGTGCCGGGCCTCGGCGACATTCCCGTGCTCGGCTACCTGTTCCGCTACCAGTCGAAGCGGCGCACCAAGACCAACCTGATGGTGTTCCTGCGCCCGACCGTGATCCGCAGTGACGAGCAGAGCGTCGCGGTCGCGTCGGATCGCTATGACTACATCCGCGGCGCGCAGCAGGGCGTGCTGCCGTATCCGAACGTGCTGCTGCCGCGGGATGACGCGCCGCAGTTGCCGCCGCTGGATGGTGGCCGCCCGGTCGGCGGCGCGATGCTGAACCGCGAGCCGCGCCCGCCGGCAGCGGCGCCGCCGTCCGGCATGCAACCTTCGGCGCCGCCCGAGGTCTTTCCGGTGGAGCCACCAGTGATCAACCAGCGTTGAGCGGCGGCTGTTGCGCCTACCCCTTGAACGGATGAATCCATGAACGCAGTCATGCACGATCCGCGGCTGTTGCCGTTTTCCTTTGCACGCGACTTCGGCGTGCTCGCGCAGGCCGGCGAAGCCGACGGCGCCGTCGATGTCTGGGTGTCTGATGCGACGTCGCCGGCGGCGGTCGCCGAGGTCGGCCGCCGCTTCGGCCGCGTGCGCCTGAATCCGCTGCCGCGCGAGCAGCTCGAAAGCGCCATCGCGAAGGCGTATGCGGGCGCCGGCGGCGATGCCGCGCAGGTGGTGGATGAAGTCGAGTCCGACCTTGACCTCGCGCGGCTGATGCAGGAAATGCCGGCCGTCGAAGACTTGCTGGAGTCGGCTGACGATGCGCCGGTGATCCGCATGATCAATGCGCTGCTGACGCAGGCGCTGCGCGAGGGCGCATCCGACATTCACATCGAGCCGTTCGAGCAGGTGTCGGTGGTGCGCTTTCGCATCGACGGCCGGCTGCGCGACGTGGTGCGGCCGAAGCGCGCGATCCATGCGGCGCTGATCTCGCGCATCAAGATCATGTCGCAGCTCGACATTGCCGAGAAGCGGCTGCCGCAGGATGGCCGCATCACGCTGCGCGTCGGCGGCAAGCCGGTCGACGTGCGCGTGTCGACGCTGCCGACCGGGCATGGCGAGCGCGCGGTGCTGCGCCTGCTCGACAAGGAAGGCGGTCGCATGGACCTGCAGCACCTTGGCATGAGCGATGCGACGCGGCGGCAGTTCGACCGCCTGATTGCGCAGCCGCACGGCATCGTGCTGGTCACCGGGCCGACCGGTTCCGGCAAGACCACCACGCTGTATGCGGCGCTCTCGCGGCTGAATTCGCCGTCGACCAATATCCTGACCGTCGAGGACCCGATCGAATACGAACTGTCCGGCGTCGGCCAGACGCAGGTGAACGCGCGCATCGACATGAGCTTCGCGAAGGCGCTGCGCGCGATCCTGCGACAGGATCCGGACGTGATCATGATCGGCGAGATCCGCGACCTCGAGACCGCACAGATCGCGGTGCAGGCGTCCCTTACCGGCCACCTCGTGCTGGCCACGCTGCACACGAATGACGCCGCAGCGGCCGTCACGCGGCTGCTCGACATGGGCATCGAGCCCTTCCTGCTGTCGTCGTCACTGATCGGCGTCGTCGCGCAGCGGCTGGTGCGCAAGTTGTGCGTGCATTGCCGCCACTTCGACGGCAGCGCGTGGCAGGAAGTCGGCTGCGACCGCTGCGGGCACACCGGATATCACGGGCGCGTCGGCATCTACGAACTGCTGCTGACCACCGGGCAGATCCGCGCGCAGATCCATGACCGCGCATCGGAAGCGGCGATACGCGCGACCGCGCAGCGCGACGGCATGCAGACGATGCGCGAGGATGGCGAACGCTGGCTGCGCGACGGCACGACGACGGCGGCCGAACTGCTGCGGGTGACGAAGGAGTAAGCGACCATGCCGGCCTTTCGCTATGAAGCCGTTGACGCCGCGGGCAGCGCCAGCAAGGGCGTGCTGCAGGCCGACAGCCCGCGCGCCGCGCGCTCGGACCTGCGCGCGCGCGGCCTGCTGCCGGTCGCGCTCGACGCGATTGCCGGCGATGCCGATGCCCGCGGCCGGCGTGCGTTCTCATTCGGCGACAGGCTGTCGACGGTGGAGCTGGCGCTGTTCACGCGGCAGCTGGCGTCGCTGCTGGAAGCGAACCTGCCGCTCGAACAGGCCTTCGATGCGCTGATGGAGCAGGCCGAGCGCCCTTACCTGCGCGACCTGATCGCGGCGATCCGCGCCGAGGTGATGGGCGGTGCGTCCTTGTCAGATGCGCTCGCGCGTCATCCGCGCGATTTCGCCGACATCTACCGTGCGCTGGTGGCCAGCGGCGAGCAGATCGGCCAGCTCGCCGCGGTGCTGTCGCGGCTGGCCGACTATGTGGAGCGGCGTAATGCGCTGGTGCAGAAGGTCAGGCTTGCCTTCACCTATCCGGCGATCGTCACCGTGGTCGCGTTCGCGATCGTGATTTTCCTGCTGACCTATGTGGTGCCGCAGATCGTGTCGGTCTTTGCGAACACGAAGCAGCAGCTGCCCTTTCTCACTGTGATGATGCTGGCGATCTCGGACTTCGTGCGCCACTGGGGCTGGCTGGTCGCGCTGCTGGTCGCGGCGGCGTTCGCGCTGTGGCGGCGCAGCCTGCGCGATCCGGAGGCAAAGATGCGCTGGCATCGCTGGCTGCTGAATGCGCCGCTGCTCGGCCGCTTCCAGCGCAGCCTGAACACGTCGCGCTTCGCCAGTACGCTGTCGATCACGATCAGCTCCGGCGTGCCCATCCTGCGCGCGCTGCAGACCAGCCGCGACACGCTGTCGAATGTGGCGATGCGCCGGCAAGTCGAGGATGCGACCGCGTCGGTGCGCGAGGGCGTGAGCCTGGCGCGCGCGCTTGCGCAGCACCGGCATTTCCCGCCGATGCTGGTGCACATGATCCGTGCCGGCGAGGTCACCGGCGAGCTGCCGGCGATGCTGAACCGCGCCGCGCAGATGCAGGAGCAGGACCTCGAGCGGCGTGCGCTGACCATCGCCGGACTGCTTGAGCCGCTGCTCATTCTCGCCATGGGCGTGGTGGTGCTGCTGATCGTGCTGGCGGTGCTGATGCCCATCATCGAAATCAACCAGCTGGTGCGCTGAGACCATGCAGCGCGCACCCGCCTTCCTCGCCCTGCTGCTGTTCGCTGCGCTCTGCGCGTCGCTTGCCTACTGGCTGCTGCAATGGTTTGCGCCGGCGCCGCGCGCGGTCGCTGCGCCGCCCGAGACGGCGCGCGCGATGCCGCCGGTGGCGGCGGCATCGGCGCTGTTCGGCGGCCGCGCGCAAGACAGCGGCGGCGCGCAGGTACAGCTGCGCGGAATACTGCAGGCGGGAAAAGCGAGCGTGGCGATCATCGCGGCCGAAGGCAAGCCGGCGCGTGCGCTGGGGGTCGATGCGGAAGTTTTGCCGGGCCTGACGATCAGGGAGATCGGCGCGCGCACGGTGGTGCTGGCCGGTCGGGGCGCAGAGCGGGAATTGACCTTGCCGGCCTTCGCGGCGCAGGAGGGCGGCACGACGGTGCAAGCGGTGGGTGCGCCTGCGGAGCCGGCGCCAGCGCCGCAGCCACAGCCGGCGGCACCCGCGGCAGCGCAGCCGTCCTCGGCGGGTAGCAGTGAGGGTGGCAGCAGCGCGGCCGGCGCAGGAGGCCGCGCAGGCATCACGCCGGAGCCGCCGCCTGCACGCGGGCAGGCAGGTGCGTCGCAAGGCGTGGTGCCGGTGCTGCCGACGAACCGTGCGGCCGCATTGCCGCCGCAGTCGCCGGCACCGGCAGCGCCGCAGCTGCCGAGGCCGCCGCTGCGCTGATCAGCCGTCGCCGTTCTTCTGCAGCAGCTGCCGGATCAGGTCGCGCTTCTTCGCCTGCCGGTTGGCCGAATTGCTCTTGCGATGCGGGCCGGCCGCGCGTTGTTTCGCCGGCACGGCGACCGGATTGCGCGGCTTGCCCGGCCGCTGCGACGGCTCGACGCGGAACGACAGTTTTTGTCGCTTGGCCAGTGCCTTGTTTGCCATCGCGGCGTCTCGCGTTGATTACAGCACGTAGCGTGACAGGTCTTCGTTGACCGCCAGTTCGCCGAGCTTCGCATCGACATAGGCGGCGTCGATCTGCACCGACTCCGATGCCTGCTCGCCGGCGGCGAACGACACTTCCTCGAGCAGCTTTTCCATCACGGTGTAGAGGCGGCGCGCGCCGATGTTTTCGGTCTTTTCGTTGACCGAGTAGGCGATCTCGGCCAGCCGGCGGATGCCGTCCGGCGCGAAGTTCACGTTCACGTTTTCGGTCGCCAGCAGCGCCTGGTATTGGCGCGTCAGGCAGGCGTCGGTCGAGGTCAGGATGCGCTCGAAATCGGCGATTGCGAGCGACTCGAGTTCGACGCGGATCGGGAAGCGGCCCTGCAATTCGGGGATCAGGTCGGATGGCTTGGCCAGATGAAACGCGCCCGACGCGATGAACAGGATATGGTCGGTCTTGACCATGCCGTACTTGGTGTTCACCGTGGTGCCTTCGACCAGCGGCAGCAGGTCGCGCTGCACGCCGGCGCGCGATACGTCGGCGCCCTGCGCATTCGCGCGGGTGGCAATCTTGTCGATTTCGTCGAGGAACACGATGCCGTTCTGTTCGATGTTGGCGATCGCGCGCTGCTTCAGCTCGTCCTCGTTCACCATCCGTGCGGCTTCCTCGTCGACCAGCAGCTTCATCGCTTCCGCGATCTTCAGCTTGCGCGTCTGTTTGCGCCCGGCGCCGATGCCCGAGAACATCGACTTGATCTGCTCGGTCATTTCCTCCATGCCGGGCGGCGCCATGATTTCCATCTGAGGACGTGCTTCGGCCACGTCGATCTCGATATCCTTGTCGTCGAGTGAGCCCTCGCGCAGGCGCTTGCGGAAGGTCTGCCGCGTCGCGTTCTCGTTCTTGTCCTCGGCCGCCTGTCCGGAAAAGCCGAAGTCGCGCGCCGGCGGCAGCAGCACGTCGAGGATGCGGTCTTCCGCCGCGTCCTCGGCCTGTGCCCGCACCTTGCGCATTTCCTGCTCGCGGGTCTGCTTGATGCCGATCTCGGTCAGGTCGCGGATGATGGTGTCGACATCGCGGCCGACATAGCCGACTTCGGTGAACTTGGTGGCTTCGATCTTGATGAACGGCGCATCGGCGAGCTTGGCCAAGCGACGCGCAATCTCGGTTTTACCGACGCCGGTCGGGCCGATCATCAGGATGTTCTTCGGCGTGATCTCGTGGCGCAGCGGATCCGGCACTTGCTGACGGCGCCAGCGATTGCGCAGCGCGATCGCGACCGCGCGCTTGGCCTTGCCCTGGCCGACGACATGCTTGTCGAGTTCGGCGACGATTTGTTGCGGTGTGAGGTTCATGATGCGTTTATTCCAGGGTCTCGATGGTCAGCGAGAGATTGGTGTAGATGCACAGCTCGCCGGCGATGGTCAGCGATTTCTTCACGATCTCGGCCGGACCGAGGTCGGTGTTCTCGAACAGCGCCAGCGCGGCGGCCTGCGCGTAGCTGCCGCCGGAGCCGATTGCGCCGACGCCCTGCTCGGGCTCGAGCACGTCGCCGTTGCCGGTGATGATCAGCGTCGACTCGCGGTCGGCCACCAGCAGCATCGCCTCGAGGCGGCGCAGCATGCGGTCGGTGCGCCAGTCCTTGGCCAGTTCGACCGATGCGCGCAGCAGGTTGCCCTGATGAGTCTCGAGCTTGGACTCGAAGCGCTCGATCAGCGTGAATGCGTCGGCAGTGCCGCCGGCGAAGCCGGCCAGCACCTTGCCGTGGAAGAGCTTGCGCACCTTGCGCGCGCTGCCCTTCATCACGACGTTGCCGAGGGTGACCTGGCCGTCACCGCCGAGCGCGACCTGCGCGCCGCGGCGGACCGAGAGAATGGTAGTTCCGTGAAATTGTTCCATGTGATTGCGATCCGGACGCCCGTGGCGCCGGCGCAGGGGCGCGGCCGCTCAGGGCTTGCGATTGATGATCCTCAGGCGGCCGGCGCCGCCGATCAGTTGCAGCAGCGTCGACACGAGGTGGGACATGTCGCGCCATTCTACCGGTTTGCCATCGGCGAGGCGCGTGATCCCGCCCAGCAAGGGCGCGGCCGCGTTGAACTCGACGAGCTGCAGGCGGCTGCAGTCGAGCACGATCCGGGGGTGTTGCTCTGCCTGCGTGCGCAGCCATTCCAGCAGGGCATCGACCGGCCCGGTGATCTCGACCGGCAGCGCCAGCGTGCCGGCCGGTGATGCCGAGTCGGCCTGTGCGGGCAGCAGCGGCGTCGGCGGCGACACTTCATGCGCGACGCTGTAGGCAATGCAGGCATCTTCGTGGGCACTGGCATCGCCGCTGCTGCGCAAGAGCTCGATCAGCAGCCGCCACAGGCTCTCGCCTGTGGTGGCGGGTTCGGCGGCGATCCGGGCGCGCAGCAGCGCCGCCAGCGCAGGCGCGGGCGAGAGTTCGATCCGGCGCTCGTCGGTGAGCCAGCGCTCGAACATCTTCAGCAGCAGCGAGCAGCCTTCGGCATCGGCGTCGGTCACGCCGCCGAGATCAATGCGGAAGGCGGCGTGCGGCTGCGCCAGCTGGTCGAAGCGGGCCAGCGCGGGCGCGGCGCTGCCGGACAGCTTGCCACGGTAGGCGAGCACGGGTGCGGCCACTGCGTCGGCCGGCAGGGGCGTCCGCCATTGCGGCGGCGAAGTTTCGAAGCGCTGCGCATAGCGCAGCGCGAGTTCCTCGTACTGCGACTGGCTGCCGGTGGCGCAGGCCAGTTCGAGCAGCATGGTCCAGGCCACCGTTTCGTGGTCAGAGCCGGTGCGTTGCTCCACCGCCTCGAGCAAAAGGCTGGAGGCCGCCAGTGGCTGGCGGCTCGCATGCAGCAGCGACGCCTCTTCGATGCGCTGGGCCAGCAGCGCGGCCGGATCGGCCGGCAGGGGTGCCGGCGCGCAGGCGTCGAGTTCGGCGCGGATTTCGGATTCGATGGCATCGATCTTGCGCGCCGTTTCGCGTGCTGCGGCCGGCGACGGTGGCGCCTCGCGCACATGGCGCACAGGCAGGGTTCCCGGCTTGCTGAACAGTTGGAAGAACTTCATGGGCGCCCCGGCTTCGCGAGAGAAGTACGATGCGCGGCACATTAACCGCTTGCCGAGGCTGCTTTGGGCACTGCAGGCGGGCATGGCTGCCGACCGACGCCGCAAGCGCCGGCCGACGGGATCCTGCGTGGCATGAACCCGACACTGCACTGTGTACGAACTGCGCCGCCGGGTGCGCCGGACGCGACGCACCCGCTTGCGCTGCGTTCAGAAACGCGCGCGCACGCCCAGCATCAGGCTGCGGCCGGGTTGCGGCACGTAGTCTTTCAGCAGTGACGTGGACAGGCGAATGTCTTCGTTCAGCAGGTTGCGCGCGAGCAGGAACCAGGTCAGGTCGGTCGTGCCGAAACGCTGCACGCGAGACACGCTGGCGTCCACGCGCGTGTAGGCGCGCGTAGCGGTCTCGTCGGAGATGTCGGGGCTCGCAATGCGGTTTTGCGCGCTGGCGTGCAGCACGGTCAGCGAAGAGCGCCAGAGCGGGTCCTGATAGCCAATCGTGATGCCGGTGCGTGAGGCCGGTTGCAGCGGCAGGTTGCCGAGGCCGTCCAGCTTGCCGCGCGAACTGTCGGCGAAGACGCGGCCGTACCAGCCAGTTTCATACAGGTTGTAGCTGAGGTCGGCCTCGTAGCCGCGCAGTGTTGCATCGGCCTGGCGGAAGCTGCGCTCGCGAACCGCATCGCAGCTGCCGTCGGCAGGCAGGCCGCTGTCCTGGCAGACATCGCCGCCGAGCGCGCCATAGATGAAATCCTTGATCTTGTTCTGGAAGATGTTGGCCTTCCAGCGCAGGCGATCAGCATTTTTCTGCAGCGACAGTTCGATGTTGTTCGAGGTTTCCTTGCGCAGGCTGGCGTCGCCCTTGTCGAAGGTCTCGGTCGGATGATGCATGCCGCCCGAATACAGCTCTTCGGCGGTGGGTGCGCGTTGCGCGATGGATCCGGTTGCGCCGACCGCATAGCCGGGCACGAAGGTCCACAGCGCACCGATCGAGCCGGACGCCAGCGTGAAGTCACGCGCGCGCTCGCTGTCGGGGCGGCGCTCTGCCTGTTCGACGCGCATGCCGGCGCTGATGCGAACGTCGCCGAAATCCTTTTCCTCGACCGCGAACGCGGCCACCGAAGACGAGCGCGTACGCGGAACCGTCGGCGCTACCGATGGGTCATCGACGTTTCGCGCTTCGACGCGGGCGTTGTCGGTCTGCACGCCGAGCTTGCCGCGCCAGCCTGCCAGCGGCAGGTGGCTCAGTTCCCAGCGCGACTCGAACGAGCGGTTCGTGAACTTCACATGCGGGTCGCGGCCGTCCTCGAGTTCGGTGTGCTGGTAATCGTTGTGACCGAGCTTGATGCGTAGCGCATCAAAGCCGGGCAGCGGGGATTTCACGAGGCTGTCGACATCGAAGCGGAACTGGCTGAGGTCGATTTTCGAATTTTCGTCACGGCCGTGGATGCCGTACAGCCTGTCGGTCTGCCCGATCGACGCGCCGACATGGCCCCACGATTCCACCAGCGTCGCGCCGAAGCCGAGGCTGTCTTCGCGGTTGCCGGAGAAGGACAGCTTGCCGCGGTCGCCGCTGCCGTCGACTGCGCTGTTGCCGGGGATGCGGTAGTCGCCGGCACGCAGCATGCTGCCGTCGACATGCAGTCCGATCTTGCCGGCAGAACGGTCGGCGCTGAACGCGAACAGGGCGCTGTCGTCGGCGCTGCCGCCGCGCAGCTCGACCTCGCCGGTCGCCTGCGGTTCGAGCTGCGTGGGTATGCGGCCGTTGACGATGTTGACCGCACCGCCGATCGCCCCCGAGCCGTACAGCAGCGTGGCCGGGCCGCGCAGGATTTCGATTTGCTGCGCGCTGAGGGCGCTGGTGCCGACCGCATGGTCATTCGAGATCGACGACAGGTCGCCGCTGCCCATGCCGTTCTGCAGGATCTTGATGCGCGGGCCTTCGAGCCCGCGAATGATGGGGCGCGATGCGCCTGCGCTGAAGCCGGACGCATTCACGCCGGGCTCGCGCATCAGGGTGTCGCCGAGCGAGCCGCCGAGCTTGTCGCGCATGTCGTCGCCGGACAGCACGCGCGCCGGCGTCAGGATGGCAGCTCCTTCATTTGAGCCGAACGGGTCGGCTGTCACGACCACGGGGGCGAGGGTCTTGGTCGCTTCTTGCGCGTGTGCGCCGCCCGACAGTGCGCACAGCACGGCGCTGGCGAGCACGGACTTCTGGAAAGCCATGGATGTCTCCGCAGATGATGAACACGAACCGCTGCCGGCATCATGCGGACAGCGGACTGACTGCAAGCGTCAGGCGTTCAGCGGAGGCGCGCGCGAACTGAAATGGGCGGTGAAAAGGCGGTGCCAGCCAGCGCGCAGCGGCAGCGCAACCGGCCCCTGCTCAAGTGGCGTGAAGACCGGAATGAAACTGGCCGTCGGCAGGCCGGCGCCGAGCGTGGCCGCATCGAGCGCGGCGCACACCCCGGAGGCTTTCTGGTGGTCTGGAAGGCCGACCGTCTTGACAGCCGTCGCCCTGGCCTCCGGAAGGAGGTTGCCGTGCGCGACTGCATGACCGAAGCCGAGCCACTGCGAAAACAGCAGGCTCAGCATCAGCGTCAGTGCCAGCCAGCTGCGGCGGCGATCGGTTCTCGGCATGGTCGGCGTCATCCGGCCGGGGGTAAAGGTTATGGCAAGGCTAACGATCTTAGCCCAAAAACAAAGCCCCCGCCATTGGGCGAGGGCTTGTCCGGAACAGGCGTGCGACAGATGTCAGTCGCCGTACAGCTTTTGCTTCAGCTCGCGCCTTTGCTGTGCTTCGAGCGACAGCGTCGCGGTCGGCCGTGCGAGCAGGCGGGGGATGCCGATCGGCTCGCCAGTCTCTTCGCACCAGCCATAGTCGCCGCCTTCGATCGCCTGCAGCGACTGCTGCACTTTCTTCAGCAGCTTGCGCTCGCGGTCGCGCGTGCGCAGTTCGAGCGCGTGTTCTTCTTCGATGGTCGCGCGATCGGCAGGATCGGGAACCAGCACGGTCTCGCGCAGGTGTTCGGTCGTCTCGTCGGCGTTCTTCAGCAGGTCTTTTTCGAGCTGCTGCAGGCGCGCCTTGAAGAACGCGAGCTGCGCCGGGTTCATGTAGTCCTTCTCGTCCATCGCGAGGATCTGTTCCTCGGTGAGGAGGGCGCCGTCGTTGACGGTCGTCTTCGAAGTCTTGGAATTGGTTGCCACGTCGCTAGCTCTCGTAACTACGAATCGGTGAATTTTACCCGCAGGACTTGCTACGGCCTTGTCGCCGCGCAGCCTGCCCCCGAAGGAACTGGCCTGCCTTGGGCTTGCTTTAGCCGGCGGCTATTGTAATCGCATTGTCCGCCCGCCCGGCAAGCTTTGCATGATTTTTAATTTATTTCGCAGAAGGAAGCCAGTTACGGTACGTTGGACGCCTGCTGCGCGAATTTTCAATCTTGCATTGCCGCGCTGCCGTTCGGCTCCAGGCATTGCTCCAGCCCGGCGATGAATACGTCTTTTGGCAGGTTTTGGCCGATGAAGACGATTTTGCTGCCGCGTGCCTCGCCCTCTCCCCACGGCGCGCCCAGGTCGCTGCCCATGGTCTGGTGCACGCCCTGGAAAATCACCTTGCGCGAGGACCCCTGCAGCCACAGCACGCCCTTGTAGCGCAACATCCGCGGGCCGTACACCTGAATCAGGCTGCCGATGAATTCTTCCAGCTGCGCCGGATTGAACGGGCGATCGCTGCGGAAAACAAAGGCGGCGATTTCGTCAGTATGGCCGCCGGCCGCATGGCCGTGTGCATGTGCGTGGCCATGGTGATGATCGCCATGACCATGATGATCATGGTCGCAGTGCTCGCCGCATTCGTGGCCGTGTTCTTCCTCCTGCAGGAAGTCGGGGTCGATCTCGAGCCGTTCGTTCAGGTTGAAGCCGCGAATGTCGAGGATTTCCGAGATCGGCACCTCGCCGAAATTCGCGCGCACGATCGGCGCGCGCGGATTGATCCGCTTGAGCCGGGTTTCCAGTCCGGCGACCTGCTCGTCACCGACGAGGTCCGTTTTCGACATCAGCATGCGGTCGGCAAAGCCCACCTGGCGTTGCGCTTCCTGGAAGCGGTCGAGCTGCTGCATTGCATTGCTTGCGTCGATCACGGTGATGACGCCGTCGAGCAGATACGAGGTGCCGACATCCTCATCCATGAAGAAGGTCTGTGCGACCGGCCCCGGGTTGGCGAGGCCGGTGGTTTCGATCACCACGCGATCGAATTGCAGCGCACCGTCGCGCCGCTTCTGTGCCAGCTGGCCGAGCGCGACGATCAGGTCGCCACGCACCGTGCAGCAGACACAGCCGTTGCTCATCTCGACGATCTGTTCGTTGCTGTCTTGGACCAGGATTTCGTTATCGATGTTCTCTTCGCCGAACTCGTTCTCGATGACGGCGATTTTCATGCCATGCTGCTCGTTCAGGATGCGGTTCAGCAGCGTGGTCTTGCCTGCGCCGAGGAAGCCGGTGAGGATGGTGGCGGGGATCAGTGACATGGACGTAAGGCTCGAATCAATTGAGTGTAGATGAAGGCTGCTGGCCGCGTTTCAAGTGGCGCCGCCCTGCTTTTTGGCGCGCGGATGCGCGGCGTCGTAGACCTGAGCGAGTCGCTGGAAATCCAGCGAAGTATAGACCTGGGTTGACGCGATCGACGCATGGCCGAGCATTTCCTGCACCGCGCGCAAGTCGCCGGAGGATTGCAGCACATGCGAAGCGAATGAGTGCCTCAACATATGCGGATGCACATCGGCGGGAATGCCGAGCGCCTGTGCATGCGCCTTGACGCGCTTCTGCACTTCGCGCGGCGAGATGCGGTGGCCGCGTGCGGACAGGAACAGCGCGCGCGCGTCGGAAGGCGGCGCGGGGCGGGCGACGCCGGCACGCACCGCCAGCCAGTCGCGCAATGCGGCGATGGCTGCGGTTCCGACCGGGACGCTGCGCCGTTTGCTTCCCTTGCCAGTGACGATCACTTCAGCCGCGTCAAGGTCGAGCCAGCCGGAAGATTCGTAACCGTCCTCTTTCGCGTGCCGACAATCGAGCCCGGTCAGTTCGGATACCCGCAGCCCGCTCGAATACAGCAATTCGAACATGGCCCGGTTGCACAGCGCCCGCGCGGACTCGCTGTCGGCCGGCGAGGCGCTGCCGGAGACCAGCTTCACCGCATCGTCGACGCCAAGTGCCTTGGGCAGCGATTTCGCACGCCGCGGCGGCTTTACGCCATCGACCGGATTGGCAGGCAAGCCCTGTTCCAGTGCGAGCCAGCCGAAAAAGTTGCGCCATGCCGACAGCTTGCGTGCAATCGACGTCGGCGCAAGCCCGCGCGCATGTAGCTGGCTGGCGAAGCGACGCACATCGAAAGGCGTCAGGCTGGTCAGCGATGCCTGTGGTTGGGCGGCGACCAGTTCGGCGAGCTGGTGCAGGTCGCGCCGGTAGCTGTCCAGCGTATGGGCAGACAACTTGCGCTGGATCTGCAAGTGCTTCAGGTAGCCGGCAAAGTCCGGCATGTTGCCGGGGGTGCTCATGGTCTCAGGCAGTCAGTCCTTGAAGTCTGGCGCTGGCCGTTTCACCGATGCGAATCAGGAAATCGGTCGCCAGTTCTGCGGCGAAACGGCGGGGGTCCGGCGAGCCGAGCACCAGCAACCCGAAACTCTGGTCACTGCCGCGTTTGCGCAACGGAACGAGGGCGGCCGATTGTATGGTCGTTGAACTATCCAGCCATGGTATGCCGGGCTTGTCAGCGGCCGGTCCGCACTGTGGCGTAGTTTCGCGGTCGGCAAATGTCGGCGTCTCGCCGGCATCAGCGGCGAACCATGCGTCGGCATGCTCAGGCTTGACGTTCCACAGGCGCAACGATGCGGCCGGCACATCAAAACTCTCTTTCAGCGCCTGCAGCAGCCGGTCCGGCAGGTCGGCGGTTTCGCCATCGGCCAGCAAGCGCAGAATCCACTGGTGGAAATTGCTCATGATGACGTCATTGCTGCTCGCATTGCGCATCAGCGTCGCCAGCTTCAGTTCGAGCTGCCGGATTTTGTCGCGCAGAATTTCGACCTGCCGCTCCTGCAGCGATATGGTGCGGCCGCCAAGTGAGGTGGTCAGTTTCAATCCTGTCAGCAAATCGGGATGCTGTTCGAAAAATTCCGGATGTTGTTGCAGGAAATCGGCTACCGCAGCGGCGTCGGGGAGTTCGGTCATGAATGTAGTTTAGAGGCTGATCGGACAGCGGCGATGCGGAGAGACATACCGGGTTCGCCTGTCGCGGGGATTTTACCTTCAGGCAGCAACAAACCGCGCATCTGCAACGGGCAAAAAAAGGCGGCACCCGAAGGTGCCGCAAAAGAGAGGAGATTAAATTCGCAGATGACTCTGCAGGCTGAAGCCAGCCTATCCGGCACCTGTCCGTGCAACTGGACGGGCGCCGAATTCTTTCGGGCGTATTGCCCCTGATTCAGAACGTGTGGCGGACGCCGAGGTTGAACGCCGTGTCGCTGGTGCCGTTTTCGGAGTTGTTGCCCACGGTGTATTTCGCTGCGCCGTCGTTATTGATGTGGCCGTAGGCCGCATACAAGTTCGTCCGTTTCGACAGCGTGTAGGTGTAGCCGAGGGCCCACTGGTTTGCGTCGCTGCCATCGGTCACGCCGCGGCCGGTTTTGTGGATGTAAGACGCGATGAAGGTATGCGGGCCCACAGGTACCGTGGCACCGATCAGGAAGTCGCGGCTTTTGGCAACAAACCAGTCGTTGTCCGCATAGGCGGCAAAGACCTTCGCGACGCCAAAGTTGTAATTCGCGGCCAGCAGGACGCTTTGCATCTTGTCGGTGTCAGTGCGATTGTTTTTGTGGTACGCCGCGAGGCTGACGTTCAGCGGGTCCGCGCTGTAAGTCACCGAGGCGGTCAGCACACGGTTGGGCTGGCTGCCGTTGGTGGTTTCACCAAATCCGTAGGCAATTTCCCCGCTGAGGCCGTTCCACATCGTCGTCGCGTACTTGATCGCGTTGTTCATGCGGATCGCGCGATCAGGTTCGGCGCTGACCGTGGCCGGATCGGTCGCCGCAGGCGTGCCGGCTGGCACGCCAGGCGGCAACATCAGGTTCTGGGCGTTACCGGCGAGACCGGCTGCAAACGGGTCGGCGATCTGGCTCAGCGAGAGGAAGTATGAGGTGTACTGGCGACCCAACGTCACGGTACCGAAATTGCCGCGCACACCGACGAAGCTCTGGCGGGCAAACGCAACGTTGCCCTGGTTGAAGCCGCCGGCGTCCGCAGCAATGCCGGTTTCGAGCACGAACAGCGCTTTCAGGCCGCCACCGAGATCCTCCGAACCACGAAAGCCGAGGCGGGTCCCGGATTGAGCGCCGCTGCTGAGTTTATTGCCCGCCGGAAGGATCGCACCGCCGGTGCCGTTCGTCAGGCCGGCGACGGTGCCCGTCTCGCGAACGAATCCCATGTCGACGACGCCGTAGATATCGACTGTCGTCTCGGCGTAGGCTGTGCCGGTCAGGGCGCCGGCGATTGCCAACGCGATATGCAGCTTTTTCATCGTGTCATCCCCAGTAAAAGTTTTCGAGCAATCCGCGTGAATCGGATGTGCTGAAAGTTAATTGCTGCTCTGGAAATGACGTGAAGCTGAGCTTCCCTGTAGCGAAAGCTTTGGATCGCGCGTTGGGGATTTGCAAAGCTTGTTGTTTTATTCACACCTGAGCGCGTTGACGCAAATCGGCTGAGGCCGCAGAGTTTGATTGTTTTCGTTTTGATAACTCCGCAGCAAGCCTCTGATCCGATGGCCAACCGTGAAGAACTGCTGATCCTCCGCGCCGCACGCGCCGGGCAAGCCCAGGCGCAGCTGGCGCTCGGCAAGCGTTACCTGTTCGGCAGCGCGAGCCTTCCGCAGAGCCAGCCGACCGCGCTTCACTGGCTGGAAAAGGCGGCCGAACAGAACCAGCAGGAAGCCTGGTACCTGATCGGGGAGAACGTGTCTTTCGATATTGCGCGCCAGCATGGCGATCCGTTACGCGTGGCGCTGTGGTACGAGCGCGCGTTCGAAGGCGGATCAGCGCGCGCCGGAATGGTGCTCGCGATGCTTGTCTTTTCGAGCTGGGCCCGTGCCGACCAGACGCTGCGACAGAAATCGATGCGCGCGCTGAAGGCGTCCGCCGAATCAGGCTTGGCCGATGCGCAATGGCTGTATGCGCAGCAACTGGGCATGCATGAACTGCTGGCCGGCAAGGAGTCGCCCGATATCTCGCCACAGCAGCGGCAAAGGCGCGATCAGGTGCTCGACTGGGCGGCCCGGGCTGCTCGCGGCGGTGTCGCTGAAGCGCAGCTGGCGGTAGCCGACCACGCGTGGATGAATGACGACTACCTGAAATTCCTGTTCTGGGCTTTACCGATGGCGCAAGAGGCAGACCGGCGCAACAGCAGCATGCAATCGCGGCGCCGCCCCTACTCGAACAAGGAACTTGATTTGCTCACGCGCTGCGCCAGAGCCATGCTGGCCGTGGAGGACCCGAACGCCAAGCTGATCGAGCGCTACCTGCGCATCGGCGCCGAGGGCAGCGACAGCCGCGCGCAACTCGCGTACGGCTTGTGGATCGCGCGCATGGATGACAGCGGCAATCGGGTGGCACGCATTCCCGGCGTCGCCCATTACAAAAAAGCGATCCGCTGGCTGTCGCTGGCGGCCGACCAGGGCGATGCCGCCGCGTGGTTCGCAATCTCGCGCATCTACCTGAAGCCGGAGTTTTCCCGTCGCAGCATCGCGGAATCGCGGCGCTATCTCGAGATGGCCGCGGTCGCCGGACATGAGCGGGCACAGCTCGAACTGGGGCTGGTCGCGTGGCGGTCACGCAGGCTCGAGATGCGCGCAGACATCCGCGCGGTGTATTGGCTGCAGAAGGCCGCTGGCCAGGGCAACGAAGAGGCGAAGGCCTTGTTGGCCAAGATCGCGCCGCCGGTAAATGCGGCCGACTGGGCGGCCACTGCGCGGTCCAGTTTCAGCCGGGAGGTCAGTAGCCAGTATCCGTTTCTCGCGGCGCGAATCGAGTTGGCCTACTGGTTCGGCTTGACGCGTGCGGAGGCGCTGCTGATCGACGTCGAGGCCTCCGATCACGGCCATTGCCTAGAAGTCGACATTCGCGCGGTGCATCCGCGCAGCCGTCGTCGGCTGGTTGAGGTGCAGACCGGCGAGCAGCGGCAGGCGCTGGACCGGGCGGCACGGATGTTCGATGCCACCGATGGTGGTGGCGAACTGGGGCCGGAAGGGACCTACCGACAGCGGCTGTATCGATTCCGCAGCCTGATCTCGCAAAGGCGCTCCCACGCAAGCGGCCGCGCCTGACGCAGGCCGCCTGCCACTGGCGAGCATCAGATCTCGCAGCTTCCTTCGAAAACACTAACCGCCGGACCGGTCAGCATCACGGGCGCCGAACCGCCTGCCCACGCAATCGACAATTCCCCGCCGCGCGTCGACACTGCCACCGGCGAATCAAGCAAACCGAGCAAAATGCCGGCGACTACGGCAGCGCAGGCGCCGGTGCCGCAGGCCAGCGTTTCTCCGGCGCCGCGCTCGTATACGCGCAGACGGACGTGCTGCCGGTCCATGACCTGCATGAAGCCCGCATTCACTCGCTTCGGGAAGCGCGGGTGGTTTTCAATCGCAGGACCGTCGCGCAGCACCGGCGCCGTTTCGACATCGTCGACCACTTGCACTGCATGCGGATTGCCCATCGAAAGCACTGCCACGTCAGTCGTGCCGCCGTTGACGTCGAGCGGCCACAAGCTCGCGTCGCCCACCTTGCGTGCTTCGAGTCCACTGCCATCGAAAGGAACGCGGGCAAGTTCGAAAATCGGTGCGCCCATATCGACCGTGATACGGCCGTCATCTTCGAGGCGCGGTGTGATGATGCCGGACATCGTTTCGACGCGGATTTCGCGTTTTTCTGTCAGGCCTTTGTCGACCACGAATTTCACGAATGCGCGGGCGCCGTTGCCGCACTGCTCCACTTCGCCGCCGTCGGCGTTGAAAATCCGGTACCGAAAATCGACGTCCGGCCGGCTCGGCCGTTCGACCACGAGGATCTGGTCCGCGCCTATGCCAAAACGGCGGTCGGCGATCCAGCGCCATTGTTCGGGCGTGAAACTGGCGGGCTGGTTGATGGCGTCGATCACGACGAAGTCATTGCCTGCGCCGTGCATCTTGGTGAACTTGAGTGTCATCGTTTATCTCGAGCGTATCGATTTTTTGTAGACCGGCGGCATGCCGGGCGGACGCGTCTTGAAGCGCTTGTGCGACCAGAAATATTCCGATGGCGCTTCGCGGATGCGCTCCTCGATGAAGGCCATCATTCGCCGTGTTGCCGACTCGATGTCGTCGCCCGGATAGTTGTCCCACACCGGATGGAACTTTACCTCCCATCCGTGATAGTCGGGCAGGAAACGGGTGGTGACCGGTATGACTTGTCCGCCGGTCGCGGCAGCCAGTCGTGCCGGCGCCGCCAGTGTGGCGGCGGGCACGCCGAAGAACGGCACGAAAATCGACTCCTTGCGACCGAAGTCCAGGTCGGGCAGCATCAGGAAAGGACGGCCGCCGCGCATTGCGCGAATGATGGGTTTGATGCCTGCCTGACGCGACAACAAAAACTGTTCTTTCTCTTCTTCGCTCGCGAACCGTGCGCGCCCCTTGCGCAGGGCGGCATCGAAGGCTTTGCTGCTGCGCTGCTGCGAATAGATCGAGCACAGCGGGCCTTCCATCGTGATCGCGACGCCTGCCACTTCAAGGCAGACGAAATGCGGGCACAGGAAAATGGTCGGACGTTCGGCTGCCAGCTGCGTGGGTACGGCTGGCACGACGCGGATCAGTCGCCGCAGCCGTTCAGCCGAGGCCCACCACAGGATCGCGCGCTCAAGCACGCTGCGCGCATAGCCCTGGAAATGCTCGCGCGCGATCGCCCTCCGCTCGCGCGCCGGCATGTCGGGGAAGCACAGTGCGAGATTGGTCAGGGTGATATGGCGGCGTTCGCGCATCAGCACAAACAGCAGGTTGCCGAGGCCTTTGCCCAGCCGACCGAGCACGGGCAGCGGCAGCCAGTGCAGCAGCCACATCAGCGCAAGCAGCAGCCTCATGCTGCCTCCCCGGCGGCTCCGACGGGCGGCTTGCCCTTGTAGCGGTTGTAGCTCCAGAAATACTGCGCCGGGCAGCGGGCGATCAGTTCTTCCATCGCCTCATTGATCATGCGCGCCTGCTGTTCCGGCGTACCTTCCAGCTGCCTGTCGAAGCGCACGAAGCGGACGGCGAAACCTTTGCCGCGCGGGAGTCGTTCCGCATACGACAGCACCAGCGTCGCGCCGCTCATTTGCTGCATCTTTGCCGGCAGCGTCATCGTGTACGCGGTGCGGCCGAAAAACTCGGCCCAGACGCCCTCGCCGGCGCCGGGCACCTGGTCCGGCAGCAGGCCGATGGCGCCGCCGCCTTTCAGCCGTTTCAGGAGAGTGCGCACGCCCGCCAGGTTGGCCGGCGCAAGCGACAGGCCGTCGCGGCCACGTGCCTGCTCGAGCAGCGGACGCAGTGCCGTCTTGCGGGGCGGACGATACAGCGCGGTCAGCGGCGTGCGGCTTGCAATCGCCTGCGCAATGATCTCGAAGCACCCAAGGTGGGGCGTCAGGAAGATCGCTCCCTTGCCGCTGTCCAGCGCTTGCTGCGCGACCTCCCAGTCGAGCAGCGTTGCCGACCCGAGCACGCGCTGCGGGCGCGCGCACCAGATGAACGGCAGCTCAAGCACGCCTTTGCCGGCCTCGGCAATCGCGGCCGGCAGCAGGTGCAGGTAACCGGCGCGCTGCAGGTTTTCGCGCATGCGCCGACGATAGGTCGGTGACGCAGCGTAGACGGCCCAGCCGGCGGCGACACCGACGGCATGCAGCAGCGGCAGGGGCAGCACGGAGAGGAGTTGGAACAAGCGAAGCAGCATGCGGGAAAACGAGGAAGCGGTTTTGCTGAATTGAGGCAAGTTGCGTAAAATAGCATGCGTTTTCACCGCCGAGTTAATTGGACAACTTGCGAGGCGGTCTACAAATCTCGCTAAAGCGTCGCAGGCTCACTCGGTTGACCGCGACAATGTGTCAACTTTCCTCACAGGGAGCCTGCATGTCGAACGAATATCTGTTCACCTCCGAGTCGGTGTCCGAAGGCCATCCGGACAAAGTCGCCGACCAAATTTCCGATGCCATCCTCGATGCGATCCTCGCGCAGGATCCGCGCGCGCGCGTCGCCGCCGAAACGCTGTGCAACACCGGACTGGTGGTGCTGGCCGGCGAGATCACCACGACGGCCAACGTCGATTACATCCGCGTCGCACGCGACACGCTGAAGGAAATCGGCTATGACAACACCGAATACGGCATCGACTACAAGGGCTGCGCGGTGCTGGTCGCATACGACAAGCAGTCGCCCGACATCGCACAGGGCGTCGACGAAGGCAAGGGCCTCGACCTCGACCAGGGCGCGGGCGACCAGGGCCTGATGTTCGGTTATGCCTGCAACGAGACGCCGGACCTGATGCCTGCCGCGATCTACTACGCGCACCGCATCGTCGAGCGGCAGTCACAGCTGCGCAAGGACGGCCGCCTTCCGTGGCTGCGCCCGGACGCCAAATCGCAGGTGACGCTGAAGTACATCGACGGCAAGCCGGTCGCGATCGACACCATCGTGTTGTCGACCCAGCATGCGCCGGAGATGGAACACAAGCAGATCGAGGAAGCGGCGATCGAAATGATCATCAATCCGGTCGTGCCGGCCGAGTGGCTGCAGAACACGCGCTACCTGATCAACCCGACCGGTCGCTTCGTGATCGGCGGCCCGCAGGGAGACTGCGGTCTCACGGGCCGCAAGATCATCGTCGATACCTATGGCGGCGCCGCGCCGCATGGCGGCGGTGCGTTCTCGGGCAAGGATCCGTCGAAGGTCGACCGCTCCGCCGCGTATGCCGGCCGTTATGTCGCGAAGAACATCGTCGCCGCCGGGCTGGCAGAACGTTGCCAGATCCAGATCTCGTATGCGATCGGCATTGCCAAGCCGACCTCCGTCATGGTCACCACCTTCGGTACCGGCAAGATCAGCGACCGCAGAATCGAGGAGCTCGTGCGCGAGCACTTCGACCTGCGTCCGAAGGGCATCGTGCAGATGCTCGACCTGCTGCGCCCGATCTATCGCAAGACTGCGGCCTACGGTCACTTCGGTCGTGACGAGCCCGAGTTCAGCTGGGAGCGCACTGACAAGGCCGCGGCGCTGAAGGCAGCAGCCGGGCTGTAAGCTGCGCAGTCGCAGGAATGAACGGGCAGGTGCTACCTGCCCGTTTTTTTTCGCCTGACAAAAACAGAAGACGAAAACAGAAGACGGTTTTGCAACGCGTGCCCGACGCGCGCGTTGACGCATTTTCATTCGCGGGAATTGGCCTGCATTTCCGGCCTACCAGTACCGAGCGCGCGTTTGCCCCATCGCTACAGTGAGCGGCTTCAACACTGCAGCATCGGACATTCGAGATGGGCTTCAACCTCGCGCAGCTTGCATCGCACGCTGCCCTCCGCGCAGCGACGGCGCTGCTGTTCGTTTCATTCACCGTTAACACCCTGGCCGATCCGGCCGAGCCGCGCCCGAAGGCCGGCTTGCGCGATACGGCTGCCGTTCCGCAGTTGCCTGCGACGCCGGCCCCGCTGGTCGAGCGCCTGATCGTCACTCCGCATCCGACTCGCGGCGGCAAGCTCAATGGGCAGCTGCTGCAGAAAAACGCGAACCGGCTGTCGGCGCTCGCCAGCATGCCGCTGACCGTCGAGCGCAAGCTCACCGATGGCTCCCATCTGCTGAAGCTGGAGCGTCCGATGACGATCGACGAGGCACGCGCACTGGCAGCGCAGCTGCGGCAGAGCGGCGAAGTGCAGGCGGCCGAGCCCGACTTGCTGATGCAGGCGCAGGCGATCGCGCCGAACGATCCCGGCTATGCCACCTGGCCTGGACAATGGCACTATCTCGCGCCGGCCGGCGCCAATCGCGGCGGCGCCGATGTGCCGGCCGCATGGGAACTGACGCTCGGCAGCGGCAACGTGAATGTCGCCGTGATCGATACGGGCTATCGTCCGCATTCGGACCTGCAGGCGATGCTGCCCGGTTATGACTTCATCAGCAGCGCGACCGTATCGAACGACGGCGCCGGCCGCGACGCGGACGCATCCGATCCGGGCGATTACACCGCAGCCGGCGCTTGCGGCACCGGCTCGTCCGCGCGCAACTCAAGCTGGCACGGCACCCATGTCGCGGGCACCATCGCCGCGCTGATGGACAACGGCCTGTACGGGACCGGCATCGCGCCGCGCGTGCGGCTGCTGCCGGTGCGCGCGCTCGGGCGCTGCGGCGGCTATACCTCCGACATCGTTGACGGCATACGCTGGGCGGCCGGCATCGACGTCGCCGGCGTGCCGCGCAACCTGAATCCGGCGCGCGTGATCAACCTGTCGCTCGGCAGCGCAGGCAACTGCTCGGCGGCCTTCCAGAGCGCGATCAATGACGCAAATGCAAAGGGTGCAATTGTCGTCGCATCGACCGGCAATGGCGGTTCGAATGCGGTCTATCAGCCGGCCAACTGCAGCGGCGTCATCGCCGTCACCGCGCACGCGATCGATGGTGACAATGCCGACTACGCCAATATCGGCGCGGAGACCACGATCAGCGCGCCCGGCGGCGGTTGCGGCACGCTGTCCGCTTCGTGCGTGCCTGGCTACACCGCCGACGGGCCGCCGGTTTACTCGCTCGGCAACACGGGGGCCACGCTGCCTTTGTCCGACAGCGCCGCGCTGAAGTACGGCACCAGCATGGCGGCACCGCATGTGTCCGGCACAATCGCGCTGATGTTGTCGGTCAATCCCGCGCTTACGCGCGCCGAGGTCACCTCGTTGCTGCGCAGCGCAGCGCGTCCGTTTGCGCCCGGCAGCACCTGCATGCTGCCCGAGAACAGCGGCCTGTGCGGTGCCGGCTTGCTCGATGCGCAGGCGGCGCTGGCAGCTGCGGCGCCCGTCGTGCAAATCACGCTGGCAAAACAGGTCGTCGCACCGACCGTCATGGTTGCGCTGTCCGGCAACGCACAGGCGCCGGGTGGACGCAGCATTGTTTCCTACCAGTGGCGCGCAGCGGCATCGAATCCGGCGCCGGTCACGCTGCTGAATGCGAACAGCGCCAATGCGAGCTTCGTCGCGCCGGCCACCGGGACATACGCCTTCACCCTGTCCGCGACCGATGACCTCGGCATCGTCGGCAGCGCCGGCGCGACCGTGCGCGTGAACAGCGTGCCGGTACCGCTGCCAGTGTCAGTACCACAGGTAACGTTCGGCGGCTCGCTGAAGCTGCAATTGCAGGCGACCGATCCCGATGGCGATGCAATCGTGTTTCACGCATCGGCGCTGCCGGCCGGAGCGACGCTTTCCGCGTCAGGCTTGCTGGTGTGGCACAGCGCCGCGCCGGTCGGCAGCCAGCAGATCTCGTGGCAGGCAAGCGACGCGTACGGCAGCAGCCTGCCCGCGCAGTTCACGCTGCAGGTGATCGACACCAGCGGCGGCAGCATCGCCGCAGCGCCTGCCGGTGGCAGCGGCGGCGGCGGCAGCATGGCTGGCGACCTGATGTTGCTCGTCGGCGGCGTGGTCGCAGCAGCGCGCCGATGGCTGCGGCGCTGAGGCAGACGGCGCGCGCAGGTCGCCGCGAGCATTGCCTGCCCCGAAGCAGCCTGTCACCGCGCTGGCCACCGCGTTGGAAAATGGTCGTCGTGCTTGGGCTGCTGTCGGTAGCCGCCACGGCATGGCCCGGTGCGCTGACAGCCCTCGAATGGCAGCGCATGGCAATCGACGACGGTGACTGGTTGCGCCTGCTGGGCGCGCACGTTGCGCACCTCGGCGTGCGGCACCTGCTGTTCAATCTGCTCGGCCTCGCGCTGCTCGCGGAACTGTTGATGGAGCGCTGGCGCGCCGCGGACCTCGCGTCGCTGTGTGTCGCCAGCGCGCTCGGCACCAGCCTGCTGCTGTGGCGCTGCGAGCCGGGTCTGCAGTGGTACGCCGGATTGTCGGGCCTGCTGCATGGGCTGTGGGGCGGCGCCGCGCTGAGCGGCTGGCTGGGCACGCGCAGCCGGTTGCATGCAGGCGCGCTGGCGGCGCTGGTCGCCAAGCTCATCTGGCTGAACCCGGCAACCGGCGCATCGGCAGACCTGCCCGTCGTGCCGGCCGCGCATCTGTACGGTGCGGCCAGCGGGCTTGCGTGGGCGACCCTGATCCACGCTTGGCGGCGGCTGCGGCATTTGGATTAGAATAGCGGCCTGCCAAGGAGCGTTGCGACGGGAATCTGCTTCCCGCCAGGCTTGGCAAATCAACACTGCAACGGCGCTCACGTTACTTTTTTCGTTTTCAATGAAAGGAGGGCGTGATGAGCGCCGTACTGAAATCTTCCGCTTCCCACGACTATCACGTTGCCGACATCGGCCTGGCCGACTGGGGCAACAAGGAAATCAAGATCGCCGAGACCGAGATGCCGGGCCTGATGGCGATCCGCGAGGAATTCGCCGCCAGCCAGCCGCTGAAAGGCGCACGCATCACCGGCTCGCTGCACATGACGATCCAGACCGCGGTGCTGATCCAGACGCTCGAAGCGCTGGGCGCGCAAGTGCGCTGGGCATCGTGCAACATCTACTCGACGCAGGACCATGCAGCCGCTGCGATTGCTGCTAACGGCACGCCGGTGTTTGCGTTCAAGGGCGAGAACCTCGACGAGTACTGGGACTTCACGCACCGCATCTTCGAATGGCCAGACGGCGGCTATTCGAACATGATCCTCGACGATGGCGGAGATGCGACGCTGCTGCTGCACCTCGGCACCCGCGCCGAGAAGGACCTCGACGTGCTGGCCAATCCGGATTCCGAAGAAGCCGTGTGCCTGTTCAACTCGATCAGGAAGAAGCTCGCGACCGACCCGACCTGGTACTCGACCCGCCTTGCCCAGATCAAGGGCGTGACCGAAGAGACCACCACCGGCGTCCACCGCCTGTACCAGATGCACAAGGAAGGCAAGCTGGCTTTCCCGGCGATTAACGTCAACGACTCGGTCACCAAGTCCAAGTTCGACAACCTGTACGGCTGCCGCGAGTCGCTGGTCGACGGCATCAAGCGCGCCACCGATGTCATGATCGCCGGCAAGGTCGCCGTCGTTGCCGGCTATGGTGACGTGGGCAAAGGTTCCGCACAGGCGCTGCGCGCGCTGTCGGCGCAAGTCTGGGTCACCGAGATCGATCCGATCTGCGCGCTGCAGGCGGCGATGGAAGGCTATCGCGTGGTCACGATGGACTACGCGGCCGAGCATGCCGACATCTTCGTCACCGCGACCGGCAATTACCATGTGATCACGCACGAGCACATGAAGAAGATGAAGGACCAGGCAATTGTCTGCAACATCGGCCACTTCGACAACGAGATCGAAGTCGCCGCGCTGCGCCAGTACACCTGGGAGAACATCAAGCCGCAGGTCGATCATGTGATTTTCCCGGACGGCAAGCGCATCATCCTGCTGGCCGAGGGCCGGCTGGTGAACCTCGGCTGCGGCACCGGCCATCCGTCGTACGTGATGAGCTCGTCGTTCGCGAACCAGACCATTGCGCAGATCGAGCTGTTCACCAACACCGGTGCCTATCCGGTCGGCGTCTACACGCTGCCGAAGCACCTCGATGAGAAAGTCGCGCGCCTGCAGCTGAAGAAGCTGAACGCGCAGCTGACCACGCTGAGCGCGGAGCAGGCGGCCTATATCGGCGTCAAGTCGGAAGGTCCGTACAAGCCCGAGCATTACCGCTACTAAAACGGACCGCGTCACCGCGGCGGCCGTGGCCGTCGCGGTGACCCATACCGATGCGCCTGCTCCTGCTCTGGCTGATCAATACGGTCGCCCTCTTCGCCCTGCCGCACCTGCTCGACTCCGTGCAGGTGGACAGCTTCCCGACCGCCCTGCTGGCGGCGCTGCTGCTCGGCCTGGTGAACACGCTGATCCGGCCGATCCTGGTCCTGCTGACGCTGCCCGTCACCTTCCTGACGCTCGGACTGTTCATCTTCGTCATCAACGGCCTGATGTTCTGGTTCGTCGCCGATGTGGTGGAGGGATTCCGTGTCGCCAGTTTCGGCGCGGCCATCCTGGCGGCGATCGTCTACAGCGTGATCTCCTGGCTGCTGTCAGCCCTCCTGATAAGAAATTAAATGTCACAACACAGCTTCAGCATCGAATTTTTCCCGCCCAAGACGCCCGAGGGTGCGGAAAAGCTGCGTGTCGCACGCCGCACGCTGGCCGAGATCCGGCCTGAATATTTCTCCGTCACTTTCGGTGCGGCCGGTTCTACGCAAGCCGGCACGCGCGACACCGTGCTGGAAATCCATGGCGAAGGATTGCACGCTGCGCCGCACCTGTCGTGCATGGGTCGTTCGCGTGCCGACCTGCGCGAGATCATCGGCGAATACAAGGCTGCCGGCATTCGCAGGCTGGTCGCGCTGCGCGGCGATTTGCCGAGCGGCTTTGGCGGCTCTTTCGGCGAGCTGCACTATGCGAGCGAACTGATCGAATTCATCCGCGCCGAGACCGGTGACTGGTTCCACATCGAGGCCGCCGCCTATCCGGAAATGCATCCGCAGGCGAAGTCGCCGCAGGAAGACCTGCAGAATTTCGTGCGCAAGGTGAAGGCTGGTGCGAACTCGGCGATCACGCAGTATTTCTACAATGCCGATGCCTACTTCCGCTTCCTTGACGACGCGCGCAAGCTGGGCGTCGGCGTGCCCATCGTGGCCGGCATCATGCCGATCACGAACTACACGCAACTGGTCCGCTTCTCCGACATGTGCGGCGCCGAGATACCGCGCTGGGTGAGGTTGAAGCTTGCCAGCTTCGGCGACGATGCCGAATCGATCCGCGCCTTTGGCCTCGATGTGGTGTCGCAGATGTGCGAACGCCTGCTGGCCGGCGGCGCCCCCGGACTGCATTTCTACACGCTCAACCAGGCCGCCCCGACGCTGGCGATCTGGCAGCGCCTGAACGCGCGCTGAGCTGCCGCGCGCTTTACTGGCTGCCGGCGGTGTCCGGCGGCCAGTTGCCTTCGTCGGTGATGACCGCGTCCAGCGGAATGTCATGCGGTTCGGCCGCAAACACCACCCGAGAAAATCCATAGGCAATGCCAACGGCGCGTGGCCGCGGCGATTGCGCGAGCGTGCGGTCGAAATAGCCGCCGCCGAAACCCAGCCGCAGGCAACTCTCCGTAAAGCCGATGCAGGGCGCCAGCATCGCATCCGGCAGCAGGTAGTCGCCGCGCGCCGTCGGCGCCGGCGTGCCGCTGGCGTCGCGCGCGATCGCATCGCCGGGTTGCCAGCGGACGAAGGCCAGCGGATGGTGCCGCTCCAGCACCACCGGCATTGCCAGCGTGACGCCACGCGCCAGCAGCTGCGGATACAGCGGCGACAGGTCAGGCTCGCCCGGCATCGGCAGATAGGCGCCGAGCGTGCGCACCTGATGCCGGTCAATCCAGACGGACAAGCGGTCGGCGATGCGCGCGTCGGCCTGCGCCTTCACAGTCGGGTCAAATGCGCGCCGTGCTGCAATCAGCTGTTGGCGCAATGCCGGTTTGTCATTTGGGCTTTTCATGGCTCGAAAATCGTGTTGATCAGAGGATTCGCTCTGGCACTGCGTGCTATTCTAAAGAACAGTATCCATTGCAGTAACTCTTGCAGGCAGAACGCATGAAGCTTCATCCCAGTTGGTGGTTGGCCGGTTTGCTCGTGTGTGCGGGCACGGCCGTGATGATGCCACCCTCGCCTGTCTCCGCCGCGCAGAACAAGCGCGCGCCGCAGCCGTCGGTATCGGCAGACGCGGACTTCGTCGCGCTGCGCGAAGCCGGCCTGCGCGGCGATACCGGAGAGGCCGGTCGCCTGTCCGCCCGGCTGCTTGACTATCCGATCACATCTTACGTCGATTATTACCGGCTGTATCCCCGGCTCGCGGGCGCGCCCGAAGGCGAGATCCGCAGTTTCCTCGAACGCTACGACGGCACCGCGATCGCCGACCGGCTGCGCAATGACTGGCTGCTGCTGCTCGGCCGCGCGCATGACTGGCGCGTGTTCGACGAACAGTATCCGCGCTTCGCGCTGAACGACGACACGCAGCTGAAATGCTATGCGCTGATGTCGCGCGCCGCAAAAGGGGAGAACGTCGCGTCGGTGGCGCGCGAACTGCTGGTGCAGCCGAAATATTACGGCGAGGCCTGCACCGACCTGATCGGCCGCCTCGCGCATGACAAGCAATTCAGCGAGGACGATGTCTGGCGCCAGGTGCGGCTCGCCGTCGAATATGGCCAGCCGGGCGCCGTGCGCCGCATTGCCGCTTTCACCGACGTCAACGAAAAGCAGCTGGCCCAGGCAATCGAAAAGCCCGCGCCCTTCGTCGAACGTGGCGCATCCGGCGGACGTGCTTCGCGCGAGCTGTTCCTGATCGCGCTCGGCCGCGTCGCCCGCGAGAATCCGGACAAGGCGCTGGCCGCGATGCAGCGCTCGCAGTCGCGGCTGACGCCGGCAGAGCAGGCGGTCGGCTGGTCGCAGCTGGCGTTGCAGGCCTCGTTGTCGCTCGCGAAGGAAGCGCCGGATTACTGGCGCCGCACCTGGGACGCGACGCTGTCGAACGACGCATGCCAGTGGCGCGCGCGCGCGGCCTTGCGCGTAGGCGACTGGGCCATGGTGATGCAGGCGATTGACGCGATGCCCGCAGACTTGCAGGCCGATCCGGCCTGGGTCTACTGGCGCGGCCGCGCACTGGCCACGCAGGGGCGCAACGACGACGCGCGCCGGTATTTCCAGCAGCTCGCCGGGCAGCATCATTTCTACGGCCAGCTGGCAACCGAAGAGCTCGGTCGCCAGATCGCGCCGCCGCCGAAGCCCGCCGCGCCGACCGCGCAGGAGCTTGCGGACGCCGAAGCGAATCCGGGCCTGCGCGATGCACTGAAATTCCTCGAGCTCGGCCTGCGTTTCGAAGCCACCCGCGAATGGAACTGGCAACTGCGCCGGATGACGGACCGGCAGCTGCTCGCCGCCGCCGAACTGGCGCGCCGCAACGACGTGCTCGATCGCATGGTCGCCGCCGCCGACCGCATCCGGGATGAGCATGATCTCGCTTACCGTTACCCGACGCCGCATGATGACATCATGCACGGCGCCACCCAGCCGATCGGGCTCGACAAGGCGTGGGTGTACGGTCTGATCCGGCAAGAGTCGCGTTTCATCAAGAGCGCGCGTTCGTCCGTCGGCGCATCGGGCCTGATGCAGATCATGCCGAACACCGCGAACTATGTCGCCAAGAAAATCGGCATGGCCGGATTCACGGTCGCCAGCCTGAATGACACTCGCACCAACATCACGCTCGGCACGCAATACCTGAACATGGTGCTGTCCAATCTCGGTGGCTCGCAGACGCTGGCGACGGCTGCCTACAATGCCGGTCCTGGGCGTCCGCGGCAGTGGCGCTCACAACTCGACCGTCCTGTCGAAGGCGCGATCTTCGCAGAAACCATACCGTTCTCCGAGACGCGCGGCTATGTGAAGAACGTGCTGGCAAACGCCACCTGGTATGCGGCGCAGTTCGAGAATCGTCCACAGTCGCTGAAGGCGCGCCTTGGTGTCATTGCGCCGCGCGACGCAAATATCGCCGAACTCGGCGATCTGCCCTGAGGCGACCCATGCGGCACGAATCCATTTTGCTGATTGGCGGTAGCGGCTTCATTGGTTCGCACATCGCGGCGCGCCTCGCCGCCGACGGACGCGCGGTGACAGTGCCGACGCGCCGCCGCGAGCGCGCCAAACATTTGCTGGTGCTGCCGACGGTGCAGGTGGTTGAGGCGAATGTGTTCGACGAAGCGTCGCTCGACCGAATGATGGCCGGTGTCGATGCCGTGATCAACCTCGTCGGCGTGCTGCATTCTCGGCCGGGCAAGCCCTGGGGGCCCGAGTTCGAACATGCGCACGTCGCGCTGCCGCGCCTGCTGGTGCGGGCCTGTGAGCGCCACCAGATCCGGCGCGTGCTGCACATGGCGGCGCTCGGCGCAGCGGACGATGCGCCATCGATGTACCAGCGTTCCAAGGCGGCCGGCGAGAAGATCATGCTCGAGGCGGAAGGCTTGCAGGTGAGCTCGTTCCGACCGTCCGTCGTGTTTGGTCCCGAAGATCATTTCCTCAACCTGTTCGCCCGGCTGCAGGCGCTGATGCCGATAATGGCACTGGGTGGCGCCGATGCGCATTTCCAGCCGGTGTATGTCGGCGATGTCGCGCAGGCCTTCGTTGATGCGCTCGACGACCCGGCGGCGGTCGGCCAGGCTTTCGAACTGGTCGGGCCCCGCGTGTACACCCTGCGCGAACTGGTGCGGCTGGCCGGCGTCTACAGCGGACACCGACGCCCGGTGGTCGGACTGCCTGATGCGCTCGCGCGACTGCAGGCCTGCGTACTTGAGCACATGCCCGGTGGCCCGATGATGAGCCGTGACAACCTTGATTCGATGAAAGCCGACAATGTCGCCAGCGGTCGCTATCCCTTGCCGCCGCACTGGAAGCCGACGCCGCTGGAATCGGTCGCGCCTGATTACCTGCGGCGCTGATTGATGTCCGGCTTCAAGTCTTATGTCGTCGGTGGCGCCGTGCGCGATGCGCTGCTGGGCCTGCCTGTCAAAGACCGTGACCATGTGGTGGTCGGTGCAACGCCCGAGCAGATGCAGGCGCTGGGCTTCGTTGCGGTTGGCAAGGATTTCCCGGTGTTCCTGCACCCGTCGACGCACGAAGAATATGCGCTTGCCCGCACTGAGCGAAAGACAGCTCCCGGCTATGCCGGTTTTGCGTTCCATGCCGCGCCCGAGGTCACGCTTGAACAGGACCTGCAGCGGCGCGACCTGACGATCAATGCCATTGCGCGTGATGAAGACGGCACCCTGATCGATCCCTATGGCGGTCGCGCCGACATCGAGCGTCGCGTGTTCCGCCATGTGTCCCCCGCATTTGCGGAAGATCCGGTGCGCATCCTGCGGATAGCGCGCTTCGCGGCACGCTTCGCCGATTTCACCGTGGCGCCGGAGACGCTCGCGCTGATGCAGGCGATGGTCAATTCCGGCGAAGTCGATGCGCTCGTGCCCGAACGCGTCTGGCAGGAATTGTCGCGCGGGCTGATGGAAGCGAATCCTTCGCGCATGTTCGACGTGCTGCGCAGCTGCGGCGCGCTCGCGCGCATCCTGCCCGAGATCGATGCGCTGGCCGGCGTGCCGCAGCCTGCACAGCATCATCCCGAGATCGACACCTATGTGCATGTAATGATGGTGGTGGATACGGCAGCCCGCCGTGGCCTGCCGCTGCCGACCCGTTGTGCCGCGTTGCTGCATGATCTCGGCAAGGGAACGACCGACCCTGCCGCATGGCCGCGCCATATCGCTCATGAAGCGCGCGGTGTCGCGCTGGCCGAGCAATTGTGCCGCCGGCTGAAAGTGCAGAATGAAGTGCGCGAGCTGGCCCTCCTGACGGCGCGCGAACACGGCAACGTCCAGCGCGCGCCGGAGCTGCGCGCCGCTACCGTCGTCAAGCTGCTCGAGCGTTGCGATGCGTTCCGCAAGCCGGCACGTTTTGCTGCGCTGCTCGACGCAAGCGAGTGCGACCACTTGGGACGGCTTGGTTTCGAGGAAAGGCCGTTTCCGCAGAAGCCCCTGCTGTTGCAGGCGCTGGCCGCAGCGCAGTCAGTGAATGCCGGCGCAATCGCAGCAGAGGTGACCGCGCAATCTGCCGAACGTCCGGCGCAGCGAATCGCTGACGCCATCCATGCAGCGCGTGTGCACGCGGTCGAAGAAAGCAAAAAAAAAGCGGACTCGCTGCACTAACGAGTCCGCAACACGCCGGGGGCTGGCGTGGGTCCGGAGGAGATCAGGCCGGAACGTTGTCCGGGGTTGTCCTGTTCACTTGGTCTGGGTCGGTGCAGGCTGCCGATGTTGCATCATGCCGCCGCGCATTTCATCGGTGGTCAGCTTGCCATCCTTGTTCTTGTCTAGCCTGTCGAAATTCTTCGACAGCATCGGCATATCTGCTGCGTCAATCTCGGCGCGTGACAGGGCGCCGTCGCCGTCCTTGTCGGCGGCTTTCCAGCGTTCCTGCATCTTCGACTGCATCCTGTCGTGCATCTTTTTGTGATGCGCGCGCATTTCATCTTTCGTGATCACGCCGTCCTTGTTGGCGTCGGCGTCAGCGAACATCCTGTCGACGCCCTTTTGTACTTCTTCGCGGCTGAGTTTGCCGTCCTTGTTCTCATCCATCATCCCGAACATCGGGGCCATGTGCTCAGGCTTGCCGTCTTCGCCGTGATGACGCATGCCGCCTTTTTGCGCTGACTGCGCATGCGCGTCATGTCCTTCATGCGTTGCCGCATCCGGTGCGGCCCAAACCGCGCCGCTCGAAAAAAGGCAGGCTGCAACGAAAGCAATGCCGGTGCTCTTTTTCATCTCGAAGGTCCTTGGTGAGTTGGTGAGTTCGCAATGACGGCTATCCTCGCCGACACGTCCGGCATCACGTTTGCGATTTACCTGCTGTTACAGATGTTGTTGCCCATCAGTAACCATAGGCGTGGAGCAGGAATTGCTGCAGCGCCTCGGCGGCGGCGCTCATTGCCGCGTCCGGATGCCAGATCGTTCCGACTTCCATGGGCGGCACCAGATCGAGGATGGGGCGCGCTTCGATGCGCTTGCCTTCCAGCGACCAGGGGCGGAACACCATATCCGACAACGCAGTCACGCCGAAGCTGTGGGCGACCAGTCCGCGCACCGCCTCGATCGACATGGTGCGGAAGACGATGTTCGGCTTGATCCGGCGTGACTTCCAGTAAGCCAGCGTGGACTCTTCCGCCTCATCGGCCGTCACCATGATATAGGGGTGCTGCGCAATGTCCTTGAGCGAAGGCGAAGCCAGCTTCGCCAGCGGATGGCCAGGGGCGATCCAGAGCTGACGCCGCGAACGCACCAGCACCGCATGGCCGAAGCGGTCGAGGCGCTCAATGTTGGACAGGATGGCGACGCCGAGGTCGACCTCGCGCTTCATCACGGCCTTTTCGATCGCCGCGCGATCCATGTCGCGCAGGTCGATTTCGACATCCGGATACGACGCGCGAAAGCGCGCCAGCAGGTCCGGAAGGAAATAACCCAACACTGTATACGAAGCCGCCACCCTCACGGTGCCTCCCAGTTTCGCGCTGCGAAAGCGCGGTTTGTGCGTTGCGTCGCGCACTGAATCGAGGATGTGGCAGGCGTGGTGGAAGAAGTCCTGGCCATCCGCGGTCAGCGAAACGCCCTGCGCAAGGCGGTCAAACAGGCGCACGCCGAGTTCCTTCTCCAGCGCCAGCACCGCATTCGTGATCGCTGATTGCGACACGCTTTCGCTGGTCGCCGCCATCGAGAATTGCCCGTTGCGGGCAGCTGCGACGAAATAGCGCAATTGCCGCAGGGTGACGTTGCTGGCGGACATGCCGGGAGCCTCCGGATCGTTGCGGCGCAACACGCCGGTGTGGAATTTATTATCTGATTTTCAGATACCAAGCTTCTTAATTTGTGATTTTACGATACCTTATCCCCTGCCTATACTTCGGCACACATATCGATAAAAACGCAGGAGACCGTCATGAACGCCCCGCTGCCGCAGCACGCTTTGCACCCCGACGACATCACGCTCGACGACAAGTACACACTCGAACGCGGCCGCGTGTTCATGACCGGCACGCAGGCGCTGATCCGGCTGCCGATGATGCAGCGACAGCGCGACCTGAAAGCCGGGCTGAACACCGCCGGCTTCATCACCGGCTATCGCGGATCGCCGCTGGGCAGCGTTGACCAGACGGCCGCAAAGGCACGCAAATATCTGGAGGCGCACCATGTGCGATTCCATCCCGGCGTCAATGAAGACCTGGCCGCGACCAGCATCTGGGGCACGCAGCAGGTGCACCTGTTCCCGGGCGCGAAATACGACGGCGTATTCTCAATCTGGTACGGCAAGGGGCCGGGCGTCGACCGCAGTGGCGACGTGTTCAAGCATGCGAATGCGGCCGGCACGGCAAAGCACGGCGGCGTGCTGGTGCTGGCCGGCGACGATCATGCGGCAAAGTCGTCTACCAATGCGCACCAGAGCGAGCACATCCTGAAGGCCTGCGGCACGCCGGTGCTGTATCCGGCATCGGTGCAGGAGTATCTCGACTACGGTCTGCACGGCTGGGCGATGAGCCGTTATACCGGCCTGTGGGTCGCGATGAAGTGCGTCACCGACGTGGTCGAGTCGGGGGCGACCGTCGATATCGATCCGGACCGCGTGCAGATCGTCCTGCCCGAAGATTTCGCGATGCCCGAGGGCGGCCTCAACATCCGCTGGCCTGACGGCATCCTCGAGCAGGAAGCGCGGCTGGTCAATTACAAATGGTATGCAGCGCTCGCGTATGCGCGCGCCAACAAGCTCAACCGCGTGATCTGGGACAGCCCGAACGCGCGCTTCGGCATTCTTACCGCCGGCAAGTCCTATCTCGACACGCGGCAGGCGCTGGAAGACCTCGGCATCGACGAACAGGTTGCGCGCGACATCGGCCTGCGGCTCTACAAGGTCGGCATGACCTGGCCGCTCGAGGCGCTGGGCGTGCGCGAGTTTGCGACCGGCCTCGAAGAAATCCTCGTGGTCGAAGAAAAGCGTCAGCTGCTCGAATATCAGCTGAAGGAAGAGCTGTACAACTGGCGCGACGACGTGCGCCCGCGCGTGGTCGGCAAGTTCGACGACACCGGCGAATGGAGCAGCACCCGCCGCGCCGGCCCGGGCGAATGGCTGTTGCCCGGCACTTATGAAATGAGCCCGACCATCGTCGCACGCGCGATCGCGGCCCGCATTTCGAAATACTTCGCCGGCCATCCGATCGAGCAGCGTGTGCGCGAGCGCATTGCCTTCATCGAGGCGAAAGAAGCAACGCTGAAGGTCACCACGTCCGACCCGCAGAAGGAGCGCATTCCGTACTTCTGCTCCGGCTGTCCGCACAATACCTCGACCCGCGTGCCGGAAGGCAGCCGCGCGCTGGCCGGCATCGGCTGCCACTACATGGCGCTGTGGATGGATCGCTCGACCGCGACCTTCACGCACATGGGCGCCGAAGGCACCACCTGGATCGGCGAGGCGCCGTTCACGAACGAAAAGCACGTGTTCGCGAACATCGGCGACGGCACCTACTACCACTCCGGCCTGCTGGCGATTCGTGCATCGGCGGCCGCCAAGGTCAACATGACCTACAAGATCCTGTTCAACGATGCGGTTGCGATGACCGGCGGACAGACCCACGACGGCCCGCTGGATCCGGCCACCATTTCGCGGCAGGTCGCCGCCGAAGGCGTCAAGCCCATCGTGGTCGTCACCGACGAACCGGACAAGTATCCGCCGAACACCGACTGGGCGCCGGGGGTGACGATCCGCCATCGCAGCGAACTCGACGCCGTCCAGCGCGAGATGCGCACGATGCCGGGCGTGTCTGCGATCATCTATGACCAGACTTGCGCATCGGAGAAGCGCCGCCGCCGCAAGCGCGGCGCCTTCCCGGATCCGGCCAAGCGCGCAGTGATCAACGAAGCCGTGTGCGAAGGCTGCGGCGATTGCAGCGTCAAATCGAACTGTCTGTCGGTCGAACCGCTTGAGACTGATTTCGGTCGCAAGCGCCAGATCAACCAGTCCACCTGCAACAAGGACTTCTCTTGCGTGAATGGCTTCTGCCCGAGCTTCATCACGGTCGAGGGCGGACAGCTGAAAAAGCCGAAGAAGGCCGGTGGCAAGGACGCGGGCGGCAAGCCGTCCGCGCTCGAGCGCAGCAAGTCGTTGCCGCAGCCGGTGTTGCCGTCGCTGGAGCAGCCGTATGGCGTGCTGGTGACCGGCATTGGCGGCACGGGTGTCGTGACCGTCGGCCAGATCCTCGCGATGGCTGCACACGTTGCCGGCAAGTCGAGCTCGGTGCTCGACATGAGCGGCCTCGCGCAGAAAGGCGGCCCGGTGATGTCGCATGTGCGGCTGGCCGAGTCGGATGATCACATCTTCTCGACCCGCGTTGGCATCGGCGCGGCGGATCTGCTGGTCGGCTGCGACGTGCTGGTGGCCGCCAGCAAGGACGCCGTTGCGCGCATGGGCCAGGGCCGCACGCATGCGGTCGTGAACGCCACGCTGGCGCCCACTGCTGCGTTCGTCAAGAACCCGGACTGGGAGTACCCGGATGCGGTGTCGGTTGACGTGATACGCGAGGCCTGCGGCAGCGACCATGTGAATGCCGTGCAGGCCGGCCGCATCGCGACCGCGCTGATGGGCGATTCGATCGCGACCAACATGTTCATGCTCGGTTATGCATGGCAGCGTGGCTGGGTGCCACTGTCCGAGGCGGCGCTGCTGAAGGCGATCGAGCTGAATGGCGTGTCGGTCGACTTCAACCAGCAATCCTTCGCCTGGGGCCGTCTCGCCGCGCAGGATATCGAGGTGCTCGAGCAGGAAGTGAAGGCGCTCGCGCCGGCACAGGTGATCGAATTCAAGCGCAAGCCGTCGCTGGAGGACGTGATCAAGCGTCGAGCCGAATTCCTCACCGGCTACCAGAATGCCGCGTATGCGCAGAGCTATCGCGACTTTGTCGAGCGCGTGCGCGCGGACGAAGAGCGCATTGCCGTCGCAGGCCAGCCATTGAAGCTGACCGAGGCGGTTGCGCATTACCTGTTCAAGCTGATGGCCTACAAGGACGAGTACGAAGTCGCGCGCCTGCACAGCGATCCGGCGTTCAAGGCACGCATCGCCAACATGTTCGAAGGCGATTACCAGATCAAGTATCACCTGGCACCGCCGCTGCTGGCCAAGCATGATGCGAACGGCCATCTCGTCAAGCAGCAGTTCGGCAGCTGGGTGGGCAAGGTCTTCCCGCTGCTGGCGAAGCTGCGCTTCCTGCGGGGCACGATGCTTGACCCGTTCGGCCGTACCGACGAACGCAAGACCGAGCGCGCGCTGATCACGCAATACCGCGACACCATTGCATCGCTGTGTTCGTCCCTGACGGCGGAAAATCTGCCGACGGTGGTCGAGATCGCGCGCATTCCTGAAGAGATCCGTGGCTACGGTCATGTGAAGGAACGTCACCTGCGCAATGCGAAGGAGAAGGAGGCTCAGCTGCTGGCTGCGCTGAAATCCGGTGGCACGGTAGTGCGCGAAGTGGGACGGCACGCGGCCTGATTTTTTCTGCAGATTGACCTTTGATATCCCGGCTTAGGCCGGGATATTTTTTTGTGTCTACGATAATCGGACACTATTCATGCCTCTGCGGCATGAAGCCATCGAAAGAAGCGTATCTCCTGTTGAATGCCTGAAGGGCAGAGCACACTCCGAGGCCTTTGAATTTATGTGTCTCTGTTGTGATGGCTCTTCATCAATTCTTGCGTGCGTGCAGGCGGGCCGTCAGCTTGCAGCTCTGGTGTTTGCTCGCCCTCCATCCGTTCATGGCGCGAGCCGAGACGCCTATTCCGAAAGAGATTTTCCCCCTCGCCGATTCCGATTCGGAAGAGGAAGGGCGCGGCTATAACTGGGTCAGCATTCATCCCGATGGCAATCGCTGGTTGCTCTCCGAATGCATCGGCAATCAAGGCGCTAGAGTCTGCGGGCTGTTCCTCTATGACTTCAACACCAGTCGCTACCAGCGTTACGCGCTTCCTCCCGGCTACTTCTACATGCATGGTCGGTTTTCGGCGAGCGGGAACGTCATTGTGGCTGAGCGAAACCCTTTGCCCAGAGATCGAACTGCCGCTGAAAAGCTTCGCCTTCTGAGCGAGACCGAAATTGTCCGCATGAATATCGACGGCACCGGTTTTCAGATTGTGCCGGTACCCAAAGGGAATCTGACTTATCCGGTGATGTCCCCGGATGAAACAAAAATTGCCTACTGGTCTGCGACAGGGGCGCCAACCAGCAGCGGCATCCCGCATACCCAGGAAGTGCGCGAATTTGATTTGGCAACCAATGCAGATCGCCTCTTCGCCGGCCCCTTCGACTTTCGTCTGGGCGGCAATCTTGAATACCTTTCCAATGACGAGCTCGCCGTCCAGGCATTCGGCACCCGCGGCATCCCGCAGAAAAAGGGAAACGGCGACAGCAGATATGGAATGGAAGTGGTGCAGCTAAGGCGCGATGCGACCGTCCTGCCTGATCCCTTATTAGCACAGCCTTTCATGTACGCCGCTGCGATGCCTGATCAGCGGGGGCAATTGCATTACGTGTTGCAGCTGAATAGCCGTGAGTTTGCCATGGTCAGGAAAACTGCCCAGGGTGACACCAAGGTTCGGAAATCACCGCTATTGCCTCAGGGTGGGCCCGCGGTTTTGGCCACTCCTCCTGACGGTCGTTATGCAGCGTTCATCTACATGTCTACCCAAGACTTGACTGCTATCAGAAAAACGCAGCTCGGATTTTTCTGCTGGTGCAATGGGGATTGGTATTCGGTTCGCATTCCCGCGGCGGAAAGCGCTGAAATGATCTGGATTCACTAAGCATGCGATTCATGAAAAGGCACTCGTCCATGCACCATCGTCTTCAGCAGGCATTGATTTTCATTGTAATGATCGCCTGGGGAGTTTCCCCGGCGATTGCATATGACAACAACGTTTTTCCCGAATTTCAAATCGCAAAGGAAGACCGAAGATTTTCATGGATCAGCATCCATCCGGACAACGCCCGCTGGCTGATTACGGAGTGCACCGATCGCATCGAGCCGCCCACCGACAAGTGCTATCTCTTCATTTACAACATCAAGACGAAGGAGTACCGACGGCTTGATTTGCCCGCGGAGTACAGCTATCTGCAAGGGGAGTTTTCGCCTTCAGGTCGCCAAATCGCTGCAGTAAGAGTGCCTGTTCCTCGCAATGAGTCTTATGAGGAAATGGAAAAGTCGGCGATGAATGCGGACCTCCTCCTGATGCGCACCGACGGTGATCAGGTTCGCAAGGCAGGAATCCCGAAAGGAATTCTCGGCGCGCTGGCCTGGTCGCCTGACGAGACGAAAGTCGCTTACTGGTCTGCGGCAATGATCAGGCCAAAGGGAAGCAAATC
>JACCDS011250851.1_pt1 | contig 40721 bp, 35 predicted proteins | sample 7446441 | NCBI WGS metagenome assembly JACCDS01 (sample SAMN15323445, study PRJNA562643) | freshwater metagenome | isolation source: river surface water | place: USA:Blue River Watershed | collected 2017-08-17 | reverse complement strand
GTTGTTGCCAAGGTAAGAGAAGTTGAAGGCGGGAAGAAATTTTCTTCCGATGTTCAAACTTCCGTGGACATCTGCATGAATTTTGATTTTGTCAGTCGCTTGGTTGGGTTTATTTTTTGAACGACTGGTATGGGTTGTAGTGTAAGTTGTGCCATCTCGTTTGCCGGCAAACTCATGGTGTGTTTGAACTCTGTAGTTTGAACATCTGTTGGGTCTATTTCATCTGAAGTTTGCTGGGTCAAATTCTTGTCCTCTGTCGTTTTATCATCATGTGAAACAAATTTAATCAAGTTTTTTCACGATATTTTTGATGCTTTGCCCATTATGGCAGATAAAGCTTATGTTGGATTGACCCATTGCAATGTGACAACTCCTGTTAAAAGAAATGATAAACCCTATAAAAAAGACAAACTCAAAACCAAAGAAGACAACAAAGCATTGTCTTCTAAAAGAATAAAAGTAGAGCATGTCTTCGCCAGCCTTAAATCTTGGAGAATACTCAAACAACTTCATTTTTATAACAGAAAAATGATTGATATGATCTTCCAAGGATTGGTTAATATTTATCATTTGAACCAATTGATCAAATTAAATTAAGTAAAATCTCATTGATAATAACACAATTTTATTTTTAAATCATTGTGAAACAAGCTTTATATATTTTCAAACTGGACAGTAATTTTATAAGAGATGGGTTTTATTTTAATCTTGACAATATTTTATAATATAGTTATAGTGAGCGCCAAATGGATATACATTGAACTTGTTTTTTTCAAGTTTTTTGTTATGATATATATTCAATATAAAGAGGTATTTTATGGTATTTGGAAAAATAACTGAAGTTAAAAAAGATACGGGTGAAGAAATCGATTTTCTTGTACCAAAGAAAGATGCAGAAAAAGATTCTAAAAATGATCCTTTAAGTGAAGAAAACTTAAAGAAGACAGCTTATCAAATGACAATGAAAGCCATGAATGCTGTCAAAATAGTGTCTCCTATCATCATTGCGCTATTAAAGCAACCTGCTGAAAAAACCACAAATGAAAATTTATCTAAAGGTTTTAAAGATTTAATTAAAGAGATTTCATCTCTTTCAATTCAGCTTTGTGAACAGATGGATATTGATCCTAAAAAGGAAAAGAATTTTTGGATTAGAAATGTTTTGGAAAAACATTTTGCTGAAATTGTGTCAGAGCAATATGTCAAAAATGGTGATATTAATCATCAATTCAATCAAGAGCATTTGTGTGATATTTTTAAAGATATCATGAAAAATTCTGAACAAGTAGCAGAAAAAATTCCTTATGAAGATTTGTCTGCTCAAGATTTGGTAAAAATGGCATGTATTAAGGCTATGCTGCCTATTTTAAAAGAATCTATTCATGGATTTGATCTTTATCGCAACATTGAAAATGATATTGATTTTCTAATGGAAAAACTTTTTAATGCATCAAAACAAGCATTGGATGTTTTATCTGATGAATATGCAAGTAAAAATGACAGAGCAAAACTTTTTTACATCTTGATGCAAGAAGCTGGTGCAGTTTATGCAAATAGTTGGCATCAAGAATCAAAACGTGTGTTTAAATTGATGGAGCAATATCCTAAAGAAAAATTGGAAAAAGCTCTTGAAAAATACAGAAATCAAGGTGGTTTACCATTAGATAAGCTCAATGATGACTTTGATAAATATTTTTCAAAATTAGTTGTAATAAGTGATAAGCTTATTAAAAATAGTTCAGGTAACATGCAATCTAGATTAAATGTTAAAACCAGTACAGATGCATGAAGAGTAAATAAATATAAAAGGCTGTTATTTCTTGTAACAGCTTTTTTTACGATAGAAATTCTTGACAAAATATGAAATAAAGATATGATTGCAATTATTTTGCGAGGACATATATGACAGAAGAAAAAAAACCTAAAAAATTATTTGGATTCATTAAAAGAAAAAGTGTTGAAAATAAAGAGTATGTTCAAAATATATCTGGATGGAAAGATATTAAAAAGGGTGGGCAAGAAATATATGACATGGCTCAAGTATTTAAAAATAAACCCATGCAAGGAAAAACAGAAAATTTTCAAGATGCCAAAAAAAGATTAAACGTTTCTGATAAAGATTTAATGGATGTTTATAAATTCTACTCCCTCACATTTTATGGTAGTTTAATTATCTTATTGTTTTCTTTATTCTTTTTTAGCTATGGTATTTTTACTTTGAGCTTAACGAAGATATTGGGCGGAATCGCAGGTATCAGTATAGGTGGGGCTAATTCTTTTCAGTATTCTTTTAGATGCTTCCAATTAAAGCATCAAAAATTGTGTTCAAAAGAAGATTGGTTTAAAAGAAAACATGAGTGGTTTCCAAAGATTATGTTTTAATCTAAAATAATATTGAATAAAAATCATTGATAATGTGTATTAAATAGTTGAAGATTTTTTAATATTGTGATATATTTTTTAAAAATTAATAGAGGTATTTATGGCAGAACAAAAAGGTTCAGATGCAACAAGTGATATTTTATGGATAATATTTGCTGTTGTTTTAGTTTTAGGTCTTATTTGGTGGAAATTTGGTGATCAAATTACTTATTATTTTCTAACTTATAAATTGATTCAAATTAATTTAATCAATTCATTTTTTCCAACCAATCGTTATTTAGAGTTGGCAAAAGCTATACAAGATACCAATATTGGAGATTGGAAAGTCAAAGAGTTATATCAAGTGGGCTCCTATGTTGGTTATATTTTCAATATTCCTTTGGGAATTATCTTAAGTGTTTGGGGCTGGAAAGTATATTCTAAAAATCCCTCTAAAAGATTTAAGCGTGTATTAACCATGCAAACTTTAAAAGATTCTGAAAAGAAAATTTGGCCCTATATTTCTCCTGTTGTTAATGTTGATTTGATGAAAGAAGATTTCAAAAAAGGTCCATATGCTTTATCCATGAAACCATATGATTTTGCACTGAAGTATCATTTGTTGACGGAAGAAAAAAATGTGAACAGTTTGGATAGAAAAAAAGCTGAAAAATTATTCATATCACAATTAGGAAAACCTTTTTCTGGATTTAATAAACTCAGAACACATGAAAAAGTTTTATTGTGTGTGATGGCTGCTCATGGTCTAGGAAAGAAAAAAGAGGCGATGAATGCTGTTTATCAATTGGCAATTAATTCTGCAAACACAGATATTTTGAAAATGCCTGATATGTCTTTTGCAAAAGATTTATATAAATTTGCTGAAGATCCACAAATTGTGGAAATCATGAATAAGCATGCCTATGTTTATACATTATTGGCTCAAATGTTGGAATTTTCCAGAACAACAGGTGTTTTCCCTTCAAACTTCTTTGTATGGTTGAAAACTCGTGATCGAGTTCTCTGGTATACTTTGAATTGTGTGGGTAGACAAGTACCATTTGTGGAAATAGCAGGTATATTTGGTCACTGGAGAGCAGAGCAAATTGCTAAACATAAATTGGATGCTCCTTATGTCATCAAGGCTGTAGATGGCTTAGAAAAAGCACTAACAGAGGTTAAAATTGAATAAATAATTGACAGTTAATTTTTATTCAGATATCATGACTCAAAATTTACAATGGAGAATTTTATGAAATTTATTTATGCGCTTGCATCACTTTTTATCAATAAACCTAATGTGCAATATATTGCACCTAAAATGATGAATATCTTTTTTACCAAAGCTGTTTCACCAAAAATGATGACGTTAAATCTTGATAAATTTAGAAGTATTTCTTTTGATGTAGAGTTACAAGCATTGACAGAAGAAATGAGAGAAAATGGGAAAAAAGTCAATCATCAATTGTTTGCTTTGGTCGATGGCGATAGAGGCGTTGAAAAAATTGTTTTAGCTGAATTCGAATCAAAACTTGATGCAACAGAAGCATTACAAGTGATGAATGTTAAAATGTATGGTGGTCAAAAGACTTTGATTACAACTGTTTCATCAAGTATTGTTGTTCTTCTTCTTGTTGGAGTTGTCTGGATTATTGCAGATACACTGATTTCTCCATTTTTCAAACCTGCTGCACAAGTTTCACAAGTGCCTCAAATGCAAAACCAAATGTCTCAACAGGTCAATCCTAATCAATTGAATGCACAACAAATTGAAATGTTGAAACAACAAAGTAATGGTCAAATTCCTCAAGAGTTGATTAACGAGTTAATGAGCGGATCAGTTGGACAAGGACAAGCTGCACAACAACAGTCTACTCAAAGACCAACCAATCCAAATGATCCAGCTAATGTGGTCATTCAAGGTTTGAAGAAATAATCATCAAGAAAAATGGCCTTAGGGCCTTTTTTACAATTTATAGATTGACAATTTTTCAATATTTGTTATTCTCTGTTTTTTAATATGGGATCTTTTATATGAGTCAAGGAAAAGATAAATTCAATGGTGTTTTAAAAAATCAGGAGATTGATCCAAGTTCGATGTCGCGTGATCATCGTACCTTAAAACAAAAATTTTCTGATAAAATGGGTGATCCCGATTTCTTCTTAATGGCTGTTGGATTAAGTGTGGCATGTTTGATATTTGCTCCAGGTCTAGGAGAAATTTGGTTTTTAGTCGGAGTGTGGCTGATTAGATTTGCTGCTAAAAAAGAATTCAGACTTCCATTTCGTATGCCAAAATCATCTGGTCTTTTAGACCCTGGTCAACCAGATTTTAAAGATAAACCTTCACCAGCAGAAGGCATTACATTCTTTGGTAACGAAAGAAATACAAAAAATGAATTGTGGTTTAATAACTCAGATATGAGAACACACGTTCTGGTATTCGGATCAACCGGAGCCGGTAAAGCTTTAAGAAAAAAAGAATTGGTTCATACGCCTTCAGGATGGAAAAAAAATGAAGACTTGAAAGTAGGTGATTTGGTTTCTACACCTTTTGGTCCTTCAGCAATTATCGGTGTTTATCCTCAAGGTGAATTAGAGCTTTATAAAATCACTTTTGAAGATGGTCGTATGATTGAGGTGTCAGGCGATCATTTATGGGAAATTCATCATAAAGAATGGAGTAATGTCGAAATAGCAGACGGTGTTATGGCAAGAGCTAAAGTCATGAATACAGAAAGCTTACTTAATGAATTGGCTAAAAATAAAATTAATCAAAATTATTATGTTATTTTATCTAAAGAAGTTGAAAAACCAGAAGTTGATCTGCCAATTCATCCCTATGTTTTAGGTGCTTTATTAGGTGATGGTGTTATGAATGGAAACCTTCCTTCTAATGCTGATCAATTTATTTTAAATAAGATAAAGGATTTGATGGCAGAAAATGATATTTCATATGAATTTGAAAAATTAAATGTAAGCTTTAATAAACAAATACCTTTAATATATAAAGAGGCTTCTGTAGTACAAAGATATGAAATGATAAGAGGTTTGATGGATATTGCTGGTTCTGTTGAAAAATCTATAATCAATTTTTCAACAACATCTAAGCAATTAGCACAAGATGTCTCTTCAATAATTCATTCTTTAGGAGGTATTGCTCAAATTAATAAAACGCAAAATTTAGATGAAATAAATTATATGGTTGATATTAAAATATCAGAGCCATCTAAATTATTTTCTTCAGAAATAAAACTAGAAGAAGCGCAATCATATCAGGATGCATTGAAATTAAAAATTTTATCTGTTGAAAAAACCAATAGAAAAGAAGATTGTCAGTGCATTAAAATAGCTGATAAAAGAGGTTTGTTTGTAACAAAAGATTATATTGTGACTCATAACACTGAAACTTTGTTGTCATTGGCTTATAATGCATTGGTTCAAGGATCTGGATTGATTTATGTTGACGGTAAGGGTGAAAACGTTTTGTATACGAAGGTTTTTGCAATGGCAAGAACAATGGGTAGAGAAGATGATGTGCTATGTATTAACTACATGACTGGTTCAAGAGATGTGTTCGGTCCACAAAAAACAAAGTTGAGCAATACCTTGAATCCTTTTTCATCTGGTGGTTCAGGTGGTTTAACAGAATTGGTTGTTTCATTGATGGATGACGGTGGTGGCGGTGGTGATATGTGGAAAGGTCGTGCTATTTCTTTGATTTCAGCCATGATGATGGCATTGACATATATGCGTGATCAGAAAGACATTTTGTTAGACGTTGACATCATTCGAGAATATTTGATTTTGGATAACATCATTAAATTGTATAAACAAAGAAAAGATTTCCCTAACCACATTCGTGCTGCATTGAAAGGTTACTTGGTGTCATTGCCTGGATTCCAAGAAAATGCTGCTAAACAAAATGATACTGTGGCAGAGCAGCATGGTTACTTGCAGATGCAATTTACTAAAATCTTAGGCTCTTTGGCTGACCAATATGGCTTCATTTTTAAAACAAACTTGGGGGAAGTTGATTTCAAAGATGTCGTTTTGAATCGTCGTATCTTGGTTGTGTTGCTTCCAGCTTTGGAAAAATCTACTGAAGAATTGTCTAACTTGGGTAAAATCATTGTGGCATGTTTGAAGCAGATGATGGCCGCAGCTTTGGGCTCTAGTGTGGAAGGTACATATGCTGAAGTAGTTGAAACTAAACCAACGAACTCAGATATGCCGTTCATGACTGTTCTAGACGAATATGGCTACTACGCCGTGAAAGGCAGTGCAGTTATGCCAGCACAGGCTCGCTCATTAGGATTCTCTATGATCTTTGCAGGACAAGACCTTCCAGCGTTTGAAAAAGCATCTAAAGAGGAGGCTGCTTCTATTGTGGCTAACTGTAACATAAAAATATGTATGAAATTAGAAGACCCTCAATCTACTTTCGATTTGTTTGATAAGTCTGCTTCTGAAGCACTGGTATCCGATGTTTCTAACTTAGAGATGCAAACAGGTGGATTGGTCACAACATTCAAGCCTGCAAGTTCAGCCAGTGTACGCTCTAAAAAGCGTTTGGATGTGAAAGACTTGAAAGACCAAAAAGAAGGTCAAGGTCATATCTTGTTTAAGTCTGCTGTTGTTAGAGCGCAAATGTTTTATGCCTCCCCTCCTAAGCCTCCTATGTCTACAATGAACTACTTTGTCAGAGTAGAGCCACCAGATATAGAAGTTATCAATCAAATGGATAATGGTTTGAAATCATTAATCAAGAATATTGGTAATGAGCATAAGATTAAAGAGTTGGAAGAAACTTTGGAAATTGATAGTCAGAATATTGAAAAAATGAGATCCTTGCTTGATGTTCATGCATCATTGAAAATGAGTGAGGCAGCTTTTGCAACGATTGCAAGCTTAGGTAATGAAATATTCAATAGTTATGATGAAAAAATTGGTAACTTCAAGAATAGTTTAGAGGCATCCGAAGATGAAGATGATGATATTCATATTTTCTCTTCATCAAAAGAGAGACAAAAATATCTCAAAGAAAGATACAATGTATCTACTGATGATGATGATGATGATGATGAAGATGAAGATGATGATGTCAATGTTTTCTTGGATGAAAAAGAAACCCGTTCAAGTTTCGAGAGTATCGAAAGAATGATGGGATCTTCAGAAGAGCAATCTAAATCTGATAGTCAAAGAACGATTGAAGACATGAAGAAATTATCAAGTTACCCTAGAGATGGTAAACCATCCAATAAAGATCCTGAAGAAATTATGGACTTGTTGAACGAACTAGATGAAATGTTTGATAAAGATGAAGATTAAAAAAAAGAGCTTAGGCTCTTTTTTTTATGTTGACAATAACACTCTACTTTATTACCATACATTCATCATGTTGTTTAAAGCATGATTAAATTAATTTACATCATGAATCTTTCAGAAATATTTTTACTCATCGTCTTTTTCTTGTCTTTAAATGCTTTTTTTGCTTTTTCAGAGATTGCGCTGGCTTCTTCTCAAAAAAGAAAACTATCTTTGATGTTGGAGCAATCTCAAAATGAAATAGAAAAGCAAAAAATAAAAACAATTTTAAAAGTGATTGAAAACCCTTCGCACTTTATTATTCTTATTCAGTTATTTTTTAATCTGATCGCTATTTTATCAGGTGTATTTGGTGAACAAGCCTTGTCTCCTATTATTCAATCTTTTTTAAAAAAATTTTTAACAGATGATTCGTGGCATTCTGGAATAGAATTTCTAAGTACAGCATTTTCTATTGTATTGATTACTCTTATGTTCATTGTGTTTGCTGAATTGATTCCAAAAAGAATTGCATTGGTCAACCCTGAACAAAAAGCACTTAAAATTATCAAACCTATTTATATCTTGATTCGTTGTCATTTATGGGTTATTGAAATTTTGTCATATTTTGCCAATATGATTTTAAGTCTTTTAAATATTAAGAATGAAGCAACTGATAAATTAACGTTTGAAGAAGTGCAGGCTGTATTGGATGAAAGTAAAGTGCATGGTTTGATTGAAAAATCAGAAAAAAATATTATTGACAATGTGTTATCTTTGACTGATAAAAATATTTTATTAGCTGTCACTTTAAAGAAAGATATCATTTTTTTAGATATTGATGATAACCGTCAAGTGGTTATCGATAAGATCATCAGTCATCCACATGCAAGATTTTTGGTTTCTCAACATGATAAGGACAATGTTTTAGGCTATATCAGTTCAAGTCATATTTTAAAGCAGATTCTCAACACCAAAGAAAAAATATTTGATTTGGAAAATTTAAAAGAACAAGGATTAAAACCCATTTTAATTTTACCTGATACCATCACGTTATTGGAAGTATTGGATAAATTCACTGAAACGAAACAAGATATTGCAATTGTTTGCAATGAATTTGGCATGCTTATTGGTTTAATTACCTTGAATGATGTTTTGTCAACATTAATGAGCAAAACTGTTTTTTCTCCTCAAGATCTTATTGTGGAAAGAGAAAAAAATTCTTGGTTAATTGATGGACAAGCATCTTACTTTGATGTTTGTCAGTTATTAAAATGGAATACCAATGAGAGTCAACCTTTTGAAACATTGAATGGATTTTTAGTCAACTATATGAAATGTATTCCTAAAAAAGCACAAAAGGTCATTATTCATGATGTTGAGTTTGAAATTGTAGATATTGATGGATTTAAGATTGATGAAGTGATGGTAACGAAAAAAAATAAGGAGAATCAACATGAATAAGCAAATGAAAGAAGATATCGCCTTTCTTTTATCCGTTACCGAAAATGGATATATCATTCAACAGAATTTCAACAAAATGAATGAGCAAGAAAAGTTGAATTTTTTAGCTCAACATGTTTTTGATGTAGAATTACCTAAAGAAAGAGATATTTATCAAAGAGTAAAAGATATTCAAACAAAATATCAATATGACATTCGTTTTGATTTATTTGATTTATATTTTAATATGCTCAATGATGTAGATCAACCAGAGATTGTGCAAAGCTATGAAATTCTTAAAAATCAAGACTTAACAAAAAAATTTATCATTGCATGTAATGAAAATTTATATGATGAAGAGTTGATTGATAGGTTAAAAATCGAAAACAAAAGATTAAAAAAATTTTTTAAAAATAAAACAAATGGAGATATTGCTCAATTATCTTACTTCATGAATCTTATCGTGTTTGATCATACAGGCGCTATGAATTTTTTAAAAGATAATTTATTGCTCTTAAAAAATGAAAAGCATTACCATAACATTTATGAGATATTATCACAATTAGATGATAAAACACCATTGGGGCAGTTCCATCAATTCGATTTAAGCCAGGGTGTAGATGTCTCCACTAAAAAAACAGAATCATTTTATTGTGAAATTGAATTAAAAAATATTTATGCTCATCAAGAGAGTCAAAAAATGTTAAAATGCATTATGAAAACATTAAAAGATTCATTACATGTTAAAATGTATGTTGTGAATTCTTCTGGTATAGAGATGGTGCTTGAAAAGGAAGAAAATCTTGATTTGTTGAAAAAAATCATTCAAGAATCTTTTCATAAAAAAATATGGTTAGAGTCCGACATGTCTCATGTAGTTAAAATCATTCATGAAAAATATTTGATTGAAGCAGGTTTGAATATTCAAGATGATATCCATCATAAAATGAAAAACATTAAGCTATAATTTTTTTTATGAAAGCAGAAAATTAAAATAAGTTTCTAATAGTTTCTTGCTTATTTTTCTATTGGATAAAGATGCATTTTCATGGGCTAAGCTGGTTAATGACAAACCATTTTTAAATCTCTTGCTGTGGTATCTCTCAAAAATATATAACGTTTTTGCCAATTGAGTATGTTTATCAATATACTGTTGTGAATTTCTTTGATTGACCATTTTCTTTTCTTCAGATAAATCAAGATAATTTAAATTAATGACATAAAGCTCATCATGCATATTTTTATAAAATGCTTTTTTACCAAAGTAAGTCGTATCACCATAGAGTGAAGAATCACTCATGTTGCGAATGTATTTTTTAATGTATTTATCATCTAGAAAATATATAAATCCTTTATTTAATTTCTCTTTTTTCTGTGATAATTTGATGTCTTCTAGCATTTGTAAATGATCATAAAAATGACCACTTTTTTCAACACCAATGATGTTGATTTGATATTTTTTAACAAAATATTCAACCCTTGCCTTGAATGCATCTGTTAACCATTTTCCTTGTTGATAAATTGCCAACGGTCCATCCATTAAGAAAATGGTCTTGTCAAAAAATTGTTTTCTTAATGACTCATCCAATATATTGGATTCAATCGTTTCTAAAAGGTTTAAAAGTGCAAGTTTTTCAATAAAAAGCATGATTTCATTATAAAAACCCTCTCCACCTTGCAAACTTTGAAAAGATTCATGAAAATTCAAAACATCTGAAATAAATACTTCTTTTTCACAAACACATTTTTTCATACCAATGATTTTATGACCTAAATAATCACTGTAGTTTTCTTTCTCAATTGTTTTGGATGATGACAAATTGATTTTATTTCTTTTCTTTCTAATTTGTATATCAAATTGCTCTAGATGTGCAGAAATATTTTTCTCCATCACTGTGATTTCTTCAATAATTTTTTCATCGTATAAATTATCAATTTGATTCACACAATCAAGTATTTCTTGAGAAATTTCTAAGCCATTTCCTTCAGTAATGAGCTTATATTCACTGAATAATTGACGTATATTTTCTTTTAATTGAGATAGCTTTTTTTGATATGCCAATAAATGATAATGTTCATCAGAAGAAACGTCTGAAAAATAGTCAAGATTTTCTGGTTTCTTTTTCAATAAATTTTTTAAATCTTCAATTTGTTTTTCCATGATATTGGAATGATGATTAGAATCATCATGTGAATTATTTTTTAAATAACTGTGAGAATAGTTTTTCATGAAAAAATCTTTTAAGATAAAAGTTTTCTCACAATCACAAATATTTTTAATTTTCACAAATCCATCTGAATTTTTAATCAAATCACGAAAGGTATCTAATAATGTGATACGATTGATACAAACATCTTCTGATTTTTTATTTTGAACAAACTTCTGCTCCAAGAAATCAACAAATGGATTGTGTGTGTATTTTAAATAAGAGTAAACAGATTTTCTTAAAAAATCTTTTGGGTGGGGATAATCTTGATTGGAAATGTTAAATCCTGGAACCAAGCAATCAAAACTTGAATTTATATAAATGTCTTTGTATTCTGAAACCAAGGGAAATGAATTCTTTTCAAATTCTTCAACTTTTTTTAAGTCAATGAAACTTTGACTGATTTTAATTAAACCAATTTCTGAACCTGGATATAAAAACTGATTTTTATTTTTATCTTTTTTCTTCTGATGATTCATGTAATCATTTAAACTCAAAATACTTCTTGAGCCATCAAAAGCAAAAACATAATCAAAATCTAGAGATTCTTTTTGGAGATAAGTCTCTAAATCTTTCAGTTGAATTGTATGATTTTTATTGATTTTATTTTTGAAATAACAAAATTCATCAATTGAGATAAAATCATCAAAAGATAGTTTATAAAGTTGCATGTTCTCAAAATAATTTTTGAGTTTTTGATTATTTAAAATATCAGCAACTGCTTTGTGCTTAGAGTATTCGTTTTGATAGGGCATATAATAAAAAATATTTTTGACAGTCTATCATAAAAATATTAAAAAAACAATCATTAATTTATGTTTATAAGTTTATAATCATCGTCATAAGTTTTTTTAATGATGAATGATGTAGACAAAAGGAAAAAAAATGAATATAATAAATATTCTAAAATTTTAGATGTGGAGAATATTTTATGTTAGTAACTAAAAGAGATGGTACAAAACAAGAGTTAGACTTGAATAAGATTCATGCTGTAATCACTTGGGCATGTGAAGGGATGAATGATGATAATTTGTCTCCTATCAAGGGGGTCTCAGTCTCAGAAATCGAAATGAAAGCTCAGCTTCAGCTTTTTGAAGGTATGCCAACCAAGTTGATTCATGAAGCTGTCATTAAAGCTGCTGCTGATTGTATTTCTGAAGATACCCCCAATTATGACCAAGTTGCTGCTAGATTGGTATGGTTTGCCGTAAGAAAAGAAGCTTTTGGAAAGAATATTCCTCCTACCCTTTTGGAAGTTGTGAAAACCAATATCGCTAAAGGTATTTATACAACAGAAATTTTAGAGTTTTATACAGAAGATGAAATCAATTATCTTGACTCTATCATTGAGCACAAAAGAGATGATTTGTTCAAATATGCTGGTGCAGAGCAAATGCGAAAGAAGTATTTGGCACAAAACAGAAAAACCAAGAAAGTTTTTGAATCATTTCAATTTCCTTATATTTTAGCTTCTGCGATTTTATTTGCAAAATACCCTAAAAATACTCGTCTCAAATATGTCAAACGTTATTATGATTTGATTTCTCAACACTATATTTCTTTGCCAACTCCCATCATGGCTGGCTTAAGAACAAAGAAGAAACAATTTAGCTCATGTTTTCCTGCTGGTCAAAAAGTGTGGACAAAATTGGGTGTTAAGAATATTGAAGAAATTGTCAAGGGTGATTTTGTATTATCTGATGATGGACAATATCATCGTGTGGTAGAAACAAGAGAAAAATTGCATGAAGATAATTTATTTATCAAAATCGCTTCATCTTTTCCGATTAAGAATGAATTTATTTCAACAGCAGATCACCTCATTAAGGCAAGAATTTTAGAAAGCAAATATAAAAGAACATTTAGTCAAGATAAATGGGTTGAAGCACAAAATTTAAAAACTGGTGATTTAATTCATATTCCATTCTCTAAAAAAGTTAACGATGATTTATCTTTGAATCTTATTGATTACATGAAGTTAGAAAAAGATTCACATAATTTATATGCATTATGTGATGACGGATTCATTAGAAAACTTTCTAAAGATGAGTCTAGCGATACTTTATATGATTCAAAAGTGCAAGCAGTAAAAAATAAAATCGTTATGAATCAAAATATTGCCAGATTACTTGGTTATTTCTTAGCAGAGGGTCATTTAGAAAGAGAAAAAAATTCATTTAGCTTTACTTTTTCTACCCAAGAACAACAATGGCATCAAGATGTTATTGAAATATTGGATAAAGAGTTTGGTTTGAAGACATCTGTTTCTGACCAAAAAGATAATTCAACAAAAATAACAGTTTATTCAAAAGTTGTGAAAGATTTTATCGAGCATATGGTTGGCAATAGCTTCAATCATAAAATACTTAATTCTTACATGATGGAATTACCTTATGAGATACAAAAACATCTTTTGATTGGAGTCATTAGAGGAGATGGTTGCATCTATAAAGAAGGTATGAAACTATCAATGTGTAATGAAAATCTTATTAAACAACTTGCCATGATTTCATTGAGAAATGGGTTATATCCTTCTTTGGCTTTTAGGTCCAAAGAATCTTTACAAAAAAATAAGGAAGGAAAAAAATACGTAACATATAATGGAAATCAAACCGAATTTATTTCTAGACATGATGTTTATACATTAAATATGGGGGTTGCTGGTCATTTAGAATTTTTCAAAGAAGTCAATAAAAATTTTAATCGCTTAAAAAAGAATGTTAGAAACATCACAAGATATTCTCGTTATATTAATGGTGATTATTACTCAACGGTATTATCTACTGAAAAAATCATCATGGAAGATGAGTTGGTTTATGATTTACAAGTTGAGACTTCACATAGTTTCAGTGTTGCGGGTATCAGTGTTCATAATTGTGTTCTCATCGAAAGTGGAGACACATTGAAAAGCATCAATGCTGCTGCTTCATCAATCGTAGACTATGCTTCCATGATGGCAGGTATTGGCTTAAGTATTGGCTCTATCAGAGCAGAAGGTCAACCCATCAGAAATGGTGATGCAGTATCAACTGGCGTCATTCCTTTTGCTAAGTATTTCAATGGTGCTCTCAAGTCTTGCTCACAAGGTGCAGTTAGAGGTGCTTCTGCCACATTCAATTATCCTATTTGGCATCTTGAATTTGAAAAACTCATTGAGTTGAAAAATAATAAAGGTACTGAAGAAACTCGTTTGAGAACAGTTGATTATTCTGTTCATATCAATAAAGTATTCTATGAGCGTTTGATCAAGAAAGGTCAAATCACTTTCTTCTCACCAGAAGAAGTGCCAGATTTGTATCAAGCATTCTATTCAAGTAATGTCAAAGAGTTTGAAAAGCTTTATCGTCATTATGAAAAAGATAGTACAAAAACCAAAAAAATATTGCCTGCTGTAGAAGTCTTTACTAAAATCATGAGCGAGCGTTTTGAGACGGGTCGTATCTACATTTTGAATGCAGATACTGTCAATCAACATGGTACATTCTTCGAGCCTGTTAAAATGAGTAATTTGTGTCATGAAATTACGCTTCCTACCACTCCCATCACTTTCCCTGGAGATAAGTCATACAACCATGAAGAAAGTTTGATTGCATTATGCACATTATCAGCCATTAACTGGGGTAAATTCACACCTTTTGGTGATTTGGATATCGAGACATCAACCTATCAAAAACAAGAAAATAGATTAAAAGATGTTTGTGAAATGGCTGTTAGAGGTTTGGATGCTTTATTGGATTATCAAGATTATCCAGTGGAGGCAGCAAGAAGACATAGCATGAGATATCGTCCTTTGGGAATTGGTATCATTGGTTTTGCTCATTGGCTTGCCAAAGGTAGATTGTATTGGGGCGAAGAAAAGACCTTGCACGAAGTAGATACCATGATGGAAAAAATGGCATACTACTTAACTGACACTTCTATCAATCTTGCTAAAGAGTTTGGCTCTATTCCTGTGAGAACAAAGTACCATGATGGAGAATTTCCTCATCAAAGATCAAATTTGAAAACTCCTACTCAAATGGACTGGAATTATTTGGGTGATAAAGCAAAGAAATATGGTATCAGAAATGCAACCTTGATGGCTATGATGCCTTCAGAGACTTCTTCACAATTGGCTAATGAAACCAATGGTATTGAGCCTCCTAAAGAATTGTTGACTGTGAAAGGCTCTAAAGATGGTGTGTTGCCACAAATTGTTCCTGATTATTTCCGTTGTGGTGCTTATTATCAAACACAGTGGAATGTTTCTGTCCCAGATTATTTGAAGACTCTGGCACCTATTCAAAAGTATGCGGATCAAGCCATCAGCAATAACACTTCTTATGATCCAACAAAGGGTGAAATAAAAATGAGTCAATTATTGAGTGACTTGATTTTGGCTTATAAGTTAGGTCATAAGACTCTTTATTATTCTAACACCAGAGATGGTAGCGGTGATGTCGTTGTAGAAGATGATTCTTGTGCTGGAGGAGCATGTAAGATTTAATTTCTTATATATGATAATAAAATAAAAAGATGTATTTCGATACATCTTTTTTTATTTCTAGTTTAATTGTTTACCTTTAATTTAGATAAAATAAAACCAGCATATGCTGGCTTTATATGTTAAATTTCAAAATTGATTAAATCGCTTCATTCCATAATTCTTCAAGATTCATGTCTTGTGCATCATTGATAACGCTTGCTGCAAGATAGCTGGAGATTTCGACTTCCTGTGGTGCAACTTGAGTATGTGTGCTGCTCAAATGTTTTTCAATCCAAGGAATAGGGTTATTTCCTTTGTATGCCGTATCAATTGATAAGCCAATTGCTTTCATTCTTCTTGCTAAAAGATAATCAATATAATCACAAAGAATTTTTTCGTTTAAGCCAATCATAGGGCCATTCTTAAACAAAAAGCGTGCCCAATTTTTTTCTTGTTCAGCAGCAGCCACGAAAATTTCTTTGGCTTTTTCTTGATTTCTTGCAATGACTTCAATAAATTCTGGGTCATCTTTAGGTAATAATTTAATGATGTGTTGAGTCAATGCAAGATGCTCTGCTTCATCTCGTGCGATTAACTTGATCACTTTTGCTGACCCTTCAACCATACCTCTTTCACAGAAAGAAAATGTACATGCAAAAGATACATAAAAACGAACTGCTTCTAGTGCATTGGCTGCAACCAAAGCAAGATAAAGATTGTCTTTACTTGGGGTGTTAATGAAGTTGTCATAAGCTTCACTGATTTGATGAGCACAATCTGAAATTTCAGTGATGTTGGGCAAATCTTCAATCACAGCACTTGGGTCAGGATAAATTGCTCTTAAAATGTGGGTATACGATTCACTGTGAATGCTTTCAAAAAATTGCCATGTGGTCAAACAGTTTTCTAATGATGGATCAGTGCAATGTGGAGAAAATACAAGTGTGGGGGCTCTACCTTGAATGGAGTCTAATAGAATTTGTCTTTTAAGATTTGATGTAAAAATAAATTTTTCAGCAGAACTCATTTTTTCAAATGAACGTCTTTCTTGACTCATATCAATTTCATTGGGGCGCCAAAAAAAACCATGCATTTTTTGATTTAATTTATTAAAAATTGGATAATTTACAATATCATAACGAGCGATACCGTGACCAGTACTACCAAAGAACATTTTTTCTGGTTTGGTTGATAAATTTAATACAGGCATTGCCATATATTTTCCTTTCTTGTCTTAATAAAAAATTATACTAAAGATTTTAAGAATTTGCAACCAAGAGAGGATTGAATCTTCATAGAATTTTTCTATAATGAAATAAAAATAAAATAATCATGAAAAAAATATTAGATACAGAAAATAATTTATATTCATTAATCATTCCATTGACTCCATTGGAGTTTTATCTTTTAACTTATGAAAAAAGAAACCAAAAAGAATTATTAAAAACTACTTTGCAATTAATTGGTGAGGAGGGATTGAAAAAGTCTGATAATTATCATTTTATTGAAGGAATGTTTGCTCATTATATAAAAAAAATAGCTAAGCCATTATATTTATATTACTATAATGAGCTTTCTTTAACAGAAAAGAAAGATGTTCTTCTTGATACGAATGGCAAAATAGAAACCAATAATGTTCATTTATTTTCTTTGATTCCAGATTCTTTACAAGCTATTAATTACGATGATTGGGTGGCATTGACAGCAGATTACATGAATCAAAATACAGATATTTTAATTAGCTCAAAATTATATTATGATGAAATATTGGATTTAGTAAAAATTCAATCAGAAACATCTTACATTCAGCAGAAGTTACACATAACAAATCACCAGGAGTCAAAAATCATTCGTAAATTATGATGTATATATTGACATTGATTTCTCTGACTTATATAATGCAAAAATAATATCTTTGAAAGACGCTATGTTACCAGTTAAAGCTCTACAGTTAGATTATCAAGATTTTGCTGATTTGGTTTGGAATCATTTTGATTTGATTCAAAAATTTCAATTAGAAAATAATATTCAGTTTAATTTAATCATTGGAAAACTCAGGAACGGAATGATTCCTGCCACAATTGTTGCCAATCATTTTAGGTTGGAAGTCGGTTGCTTATATTTACCTAGATATACACCGACAGAACAAATTGAGTTGTTGTTACCTAAAAAAATCACAGAATATTTACAAACACAAAAGCTCAATGTTTTATTAATTGATAATATTTGTGGAAGAGGTGTTACATTACAACAAATGAAAGATTATTTAAAAACACATCATCCTAATATGAATGTGTATTCTTATTGTACATTAGTGGATAAAAGAGCGACTTGTAAGCCTGATATTATTGGTTTAGAGCATGAGTTATTTTTCCAACCTCCTTGGGAGTGGAGAGGATTTACTTATCCTACTCACTTGGAAAGATTAGAGCAAAATGATACAAAAGCTTCTTCAGAGGATACTTACTCATTGGCGTTTTCTTCACAAGATTGTCAACAAAAATATATTGAAAATATTGATGGCAATATTATAGAGCATGATTGGATAGATGTTTTTAATATTGACGAAAACATGAAATCGATATCAGGTGTGTCAACCATTCAATTGCCACATAATTTATCCATGCAAGATAGTCTTGGTAAGTTTAAAGAATATACAGAGCGAAAAATAGAATTTATTTTAAAGAGTGGTTTTACTCATTTTATTGAAGATAATTTGAATCAGGCTATTATTATCAGTGAGAAATGTCCTGTATGTAAAATTATTTATTTTGATGGGAAAAAAATACATCAATTAAAATCTAAATTAATTAAAAAGGCTTTTGATTGATTTATATCTTGAAATTTCATTTATTTTATTTAATATAATGAATATTATAGAAAGTCTATTATGAAAAATTATCATTATTTATCAATTATTTTATCTCTTTTTTTATTTAATGCTCAAGCTGTAGAATTGGCTCCTGTGCCTCCTGGTGCTGTGAAGGCTCCTATGCCTACATTACAAGCAGTTAATCCCAAAGATGTAAAAGCTCCTTCTGTCTCTTTGGCTGCGGTAGATGCAAAAAATGTGAACGCTGTGGTGCCAACATTAAAAGCTGTTGAGCCTAAAGATTTTAAGTCAGGAGATGCAAAGCTAGGTCTAGAGGCTGCACATAAAGATGCAGAAAGTGTGAAAAAAGCAGAATTAGGAGCTTGGAGATTTAATCCTTGGAGATAATCATTTTTTATGAAAAAACAAATCATTTTATTACATGAATTTTTTGGTTTCAAAAAATTACCTACTTTTATTTTAGAAAAAAAATCAGTGTATCAAGATGATTCTGAAAATAATCAAAAAGATTTTTCTTTAACCGAAAATAATTATCAAGAGTTTAAACAATTATTAATTGCGGACTCCAGAATCTTTGATTTATCAAAAATGGTTCATATGGATTATTTTTTATTCAAGGGATATTTAGAAAAAGCAAATAATGGGTTTAGTATGAATAATTTTCTCATGGTTAATTATAAGATTTTTAAACAAATTGACCAGATGTCAGAATTAAAAAAAAATGATTTAAATCATCAAGAGCTGACAGTTTTAGAAAAGACTCAGCTGACATTTTTTTTTAAAACCAATAGTATTGAAATGAATGAAAAAAATTTTTTAAAGAGTATTGAATTATTAGCAACGTATTATCAAAAATTAATAGATTGAAAGGCATATTATGGGATACCCAGTATCAGAAGATAAAAAAATTCAAAAATTATCTAATTTACTTGTAAAAATAGCAGATCAACAAGGTGTGGAATTTAATTTTTCAGGACAAGATATTTATGCTCTTGAAACTTTTGCACATTTTGGAGCTTTGGTTTTGTTTTTAAGTGAAGCTAAAGAGCTTTATGAAAAAATTTTCAATGAGGCTTTTTCAACTTTAGAGTTATTACAAAAAATTAATCCTAAAATGAAAAAACCCACTCAAGAAATGTTAGAAAAAGATAAGGAATTAACTGAACAAATTCCAATTATTAAAACATTTCCTGTGAATTTTTTTAAATTAGATGAAAACACATATTTTGGCTGTATTCCCCAAACATCTAAGGATTGTAGTTTTACGATTTTGTCACATTTTGTTGTTTATGTTGTTGAAGAGTATATTAAAGAATATAAGAGCAAACCCATGTTAATGATTAATGATAAAATCCCGCTTGATCCTTTATTTGAAAAGTTTGTGAAAAAATTAGAGAATAAAGATATTCCAATTTATGAATTGCCAACCAATAGCATTAATAATTAAAAATAAAATCCTGGTAACAGGATTTTTTCTTATTATGAACTGAATCTTAAATTTCGCTTAAATTAAAAATATTTAAGACATGATAATCACTATGAAACCTGAATAATTGTTCATATTAAGATTTCTTTTTTGACTTTTGTGAATTATCTGACAATATCTTCATATTATTTTGGAGACTTATGAAAAAAATAAAATCACCTTCTTTAATTGTAATCACAGAAATGATGCTTGCTATATCTTTAGCTGCTTGTGGTGGAGGAGAATCTAATTCAAAACCTTCGCCAATAACCAGCCCTACACCAGCGCCAAGTCCTACGCCAGCGCCAAGCCCTGCACCAGCGCCAAGTCCTGCACCAGCGCCAAGCCCTGCACCAGCGCCAAGCCCTACACCAGCACCAAGTCCTGCACCAGCACCAAGTCCTGCACCAGTGGTTTTAACACAAGCAATTAAAAATCCTATTTTATTTGTTACACAAGTGCCGACAACCAGCACCAATGATTTTGCAATGAGATTAAGTACATTTGCCAATCATATGACCAGTTTAGCATCAACTCCTCGTGGTGGAGATTTAATGATAAGATATCCTGATGGGACTTTAAGAAATTTAACCAAGGAGGCTGGTTATGGTGTTGAGGGTTTACAAAATAACCTAGCAATTGCTGTAAGAGAGCCAACAGTTCATTGGAATGGTCAAAAGGCTATCTTTTCAATGATTGTAGGTGCTGCGCCTAAACAATATACTGCTCCTAATGTAAAATGGCAAATTTACGAAATAACTGGATTACAAAAAGGGCAAACTCCAGTTATTACGAAAGTTGCTAATCAGCCTAATTATAATAATGTGTCACCTTTTTATGGAAGTAATGATGAAATATTTTTTACATCAGATAGACCAAGAGATGGCAATGCATTATTGTACCCTCAATTAGATGAATATGAAAGTACACCTACCAATACAGGTATTTGGAAGCTCAATACAGCAAATGGTGGATTGAATTTATTAACGCATACAGTTAGTGGTGCATTTACGCCTATGATTGATAGTGAAGGTAGAATTATTTTTACAAGATGGGATCATTTACAAAGAGATCAGCAGGCAGATAACCCCATTTATGGAGCCAAAAATTACATCAGTGAAGCCAGTTCAGTTTTAGGTCCAACTCAAGAGGTATTTCCAGAGCATAGAACAAATACTGTCACAACTAAATTTGGTAGAGTTAGTAGGAATTTATTTAATATGTTTAATCCTTGGCAAATTAATCAAGATGGAACAGAAGAAGAGCTTTTGAACCATATTGGAAGACATGAGTTAAGTCCTGCAAGAATGGATGCTACTTTTATTGATGATATTTCTTTGCAAAGTTATGCAGGTATGAACTTTCAAAAAAATAATATGGTAATTGCTGGATCTAGTGGAATTTTACAAATCAGGGAAGATTCTTTGAATAAAGGTTGGTATTATGGTATTTATTCTCCAGAATTTGGTTTTATGGGCACAAACCAATTGGTGAGATTTAAGGGTGATTCCAAAGTCAATCCAGAGGATTTTGTATTAGAGGCTGTTTCAGATAATTTAAACTCTGGAAAATTTAGAAATCCTCTTCCTACATCTGATGGGAATTTAATTGCAACTCATACTCCAAGTTCAGTTGGTAATTTAAATCCATCAACTACTGAGTTATTGTTGAAACAATTGCAATGGAATGCAAACACGAAAATGTTTGAAGCTGGAGCCTCTTTAACGGGAGGAATTATAAAAAATGTTTCCTGGTATGATCCTGATAATTTACGATCATATAATGGAAGGTTGTGGGAAGTTGAACCTGTTGAAGTGGTTGCAAGACCTGTTCCTGTGAAAACTCAAGAGCTACCATTACCTAATCAAGAAAAAACTATTTTTACTGAATTAGGTATCAATGAAATCACATTCAAAAATTGGATGAAGCAAAATAATTTATCATTGATTGTAACTAGAAATCAAACCTCAAGAGACAGGGCAGATAGGCAACAGCCATTTAATCTTCAAGTACCTAACGGTGTGAAATCTGTTGGTAATAATGGTAAAGTTTATGACATTTCTCATTATCAAATATTTCAAGCTGATTCTGTCAGAGCTTACTCTGATAGAAATGGAAGAAGGCCAATTGCTCAACCTTTGACAGAAGATAAAGCACAAAATATTCCCAATCCAACAGGACCAGCAGGAAGTGTGAAAATTGCAAGTGATGGTTCAACTGCCGCATTTGTTCCATCCAATCGTTCATTGACTTGGCAAACAACAGATCCTACTGGTGAACCTGTTGTAAGAGAAAGATACTGGATTACATTCCAGCCAGGAGAAATAAGAGTTTGTACATCTTGTCATGGTGCCAATAAAATGGATCAAACGGGTGCTCTGGCTCCTTCCAATACACCGCAAGCTTTAAGGGATTTGTTAAACTATTGGAAAACGAAAAATCCTTAAAAATACAAAAAAAAGCCATTATGGCTTTTTTTTTATGATTCAAATTTTATGGGGGTGATTTTTTAAATCGGATGTTTTATAGTTTCAAAAGCAATATGAGGAGGATTACCATGTTCAATTAAAATTTGAGAAAATTCCTCTAAATTTTTAACTCTGAATGCACTTGCTTTTGTGTGTCCTCCTCCATTAAAATGTTTTGCTATGATAGAAACATCAAAAGCGCCAACAGAGCGTAAACTACATGCGACTAATCCTTCTTCTGGTCTTTCTTCTATGATCAATCCAAAAGTTTTATTATAAGATGCAAGTTGAGCGCCTAATTCAGATTTGTATTTCATGGATGCTTTAATGAAATATCCTTCATGACCAAATAATTTAATGGGGATTGCTTGTTGAGCCAAAGAATTAACTTCATTCATATATTGTTGACAAATAACCCCACCTTTTTCAATTAAATCATTCAAGTGTGTAGCATGATTGAATAAATCCTCAAAATCATTAAATGTGATATCTTTTGGTTGTTTTTCATCAAGTAATCCAGCATACATGTATTGAGTTTGGGGGGCATATTTGAAACTCCAACGATCACCATCACACACATATTTCACAAAATCAGGTGCTTCAATTTGAGGGTAGAGATAATTCCATGTCAGCATCGCACCTGATTGTGAATTATCTTCGCTGAACTGAATGCTCATGTTTAAAATTTCATTTTTTTCTATTTTATTTTGATAATCTTTTATCATTTTACTTACTGTATGATGGTGGTCCAGTATTACTACTTCATTTTTATTGTCAAGCAACGTATCAATTAAATCTGGGCTAACAACAATGTCTGCCATGATAACTTTTGAATTTTTGAATTGTTCAATTGTTTTCAAGGTTTCTGAATATTTTTCTGGAAATTTATCTTTATCAAAATCAGAATGCTCTAGCTCCAAGTATTGAGCGTCATCCCTATAATGTTTCATGAGAATGTGTTTTGCTGTGCAACCATCAACACAGTTTTTATGTGTAATAACAAGTCCTTTGTTCATATTTTTCCTTTATTTATTAATTTATTCTTCAAATCATGATGATTCATATCTAATTGAGAAATAATCAATTCTTTTTCTTTTAGAGATTTTTCATAAAGAGATATTTCTTTCCAGTATACAAAATTATTTTCAGAATAAAAAGAGTCATCAGATGAATTAAATTTTTTCATAAAAGAATTTTTGTCATTATCTGTAAACATCCAACAAGCACCATCGACTTGATCTGGAAAATATTCTAAGCTGTCTATTTGATTATCATATAAGAATAAATGACCTTTAATGATTTGGGGAATTCCTTTTAGATTTTTTAGATGATTACTATTGGCTATATAATCTCCCACTTCTTGACATCCACACGTTAAATCTTCCAATAAGTTATCTGAACAATCAAAAACATTTTCAATAAAGATGGGACAATTTTCAAGATTTGTAAGTTGATTGTCATGACAATAAAATGAACCAAAAACATAATCAAGAAAAAAAGGTATTTTCTTCAAGTTTCTACTTTCTAAATGAATATCTCCATAATAATACACAGTTGTTGTTGAATTTTCTTCAACAAAATGCAACCCTTTTGTATCAAAATTAAAATTTTTAAATTGCTGTATAATTAAATCTTTTTTATTCATATGAAAAAACCACCGAAGTGGTTTAAATTGCAATTAACTGGGTCTTCCAAACACATCATTTGTTTGCATTGATACCAAGTAAAATTTGGTACGTTTAGGAAGCTCTTTTAAGTTTTTGGCTCCAACATATGTGCAAGTTGAACGCACACTTCCTAAGATGTCTAAAATGGTTTTTTCAACAGAACCTCTATGCTCAATTTCAACAGATTTACCTTCAGATGCTCTATATTGTGCAACACCTCCTGCGTATTTATTCATTGCCTCAGAAGAAGACATACCATAAAATTTCAAGTATTTTTTACCATTTTTCTCAAAAGGCTCCATCTCTGATTCTGTATGTCCAGCAAGCATGCCACCTAACATCACAAAATCAGCATTTGCACCAAAAGCCTTACTGATATCTCCAGGTACTGTGCAACCACCATCACTACAAATATGGCCCTCTAAGCCATGAGCACCATCTGATGTATCAATCACTGTAGATAATTGTGGTCTTCCAACACCTGCCATTCTTCTAGTTGTACAAGCAGACCCAGGACCAATTCCAACTTTAACAATATCAACTCCATGCAAAATTAATTCTTCCGTTATATTTTTTGTGACAACATTCCCAGCCATTAAAATAACCTTTGGATATTTCTTTCTGAATTTTTCACAAAATCTTACAAAAGATTCCATATATCCATTGGCAACATCAATACAAACCATTTTAATACCGTAATTTTCTTCAACAGGTACATCATCTCTCCAAAAACCAACTTGGTTGATAACCTCTTCAAATTTTTCCAAATCTTTCTCAACAATACCCATTGAGTAAAAGCTGTGTAGCAAATGATGCTGATTAGATTTTAATAAATCTTTTTCTTCATCGCTTTTGGCAGGACCGAAAAAATTAACCAATTGTTCAACAGAATAATGTTTATGAATAGCTGTCATACACTGGTGAAACGCTAATTTCTTTGCCATTTCCATTGTACCAACAGTATCCATATTGGCTGCAATAATTGGTACACCCTCCCATGTATATTTTGAATTCTTGAATGTGTACTTTTTAACAAGTGAAACACCAGAACGAGAAGGTAAAGAGCTTCTTTGTGGTTCAATTAAAACATGTTGAAAGTCATATTGTGGCTCTTGATTAAATAACATATAAAAAATACTCCGTTGTTAATAGATGTATTTTCATATAATTTTTATTCTTTGTCAATCAGATTGAATGTATTGATTTTTCAATAATATGAAACACAAATAATTACAACACTATTGAATTAAATATTACTATTTAATGAAATATTACTATTTAATGAAATATTGAATGATATTGACAATAATTCAATATATTATAAAATATTGAAAAGAAAGTTGTTATGAAAGAAGAAAAAAGCAATCATTTATTATCTTTTAATCAAGAGGAGCATATTCAAGTTTTAAATATAAAAAATAAACATCAAAAAAATATGATGTACACAGCATTTTTAGGGTTGGGTAGCTCTATTGGTTTAGCTGTTGGTATCCCCTCAATAATTAATGCATTAAAAGATTCACCTTCTTCATTGCTTACGATCACTACATTATCTTTGTCTGCTTTTATGATATTGGGTTTCACTCTGCCTAAATACTTAGAATATAAAAAAGAAAAATTACTCAAAGATAAAGAAGAAAATGAAAAAAATGAAAAAAAAATATTCAATGAAAAAATAGAATATATTAAATTATTTGAAAATTCAAGAGAAAAATTTTTAGAACAATTAAAAACAATTGAAGAAAATAATAGTTATTATAAAAAATATTTGGAACAATTACAACTAATTAATCAAGAGGTAAAAGCCAATTTGAATAAACCAGTAATTGTACCTATTAAAAATATTCAAGATTGTAATGATATATTTGATTATTTACTTGGCATGTATGAAAGAAACTCAAATAACTTTCATATACTAATGCAAAAAATAGATAATAAAACTTATGATATCATTGATCCAATTCATATAAAAGAAATGATCGATTTTTTTTCTTTACCTATGAATCATCTTACTTTAAAAAAAGCTATTTATCAGTTTGAAAAAGATTTAATGGATTATACAATAAAAATGGCTAATAAAGCTCAGTATTCTAAAGTTATACTTCAAAAAATCAAAGATATTCCTACTTTGCTTTCTTCAAATGAGAATGTTGAACATCAGAATGAAAAAAAAATATATATGAATGGAACAGAAGAAAATGAAAATATTAAACACATACAGCATACATGCAAATATTTCTGAACAATTGGAAGAAATTGAAAAAATAATGAATAAAATCCTGAAAAAAAATGATTTAGATTTTACTATACTATCTTCTGATAAAAATTTATTGGTGATTTATCAAAAAAACTCCTCTATGATTGAAATTTCCTCTCAAGATTTTTTATCTTTTGATGAAATAGATATACAAGATGATGATTTTGAACGCAAGATTTCATTTTTAATGGAAGAATTTGATTTACTTCAAGATGAAAGAATATCTTTCTTGAAATGGTCAGATATTGATAAAAGAATGTATTTTATAAAGGAATAAAGAGAAAAAAATGAAAAAACAAGATTTAATTAATTTAGAGTATTCAACAAAGATTGCACAAATGTCAAAAGATCAATCGACTAAAGTTGGTGCTGTTTTTTTTGATGAAAATGGAGAAGACCCTTTAGTCTATGGATATAATGGTTTACCAAGAGGATTTAATGATGAAGATCCAGAAAAAACAAAAAGACCTGAGAAATACTTGTGGTTTGAGCATGCAGAGAGAAATGCTATTTATAATTTGGTGAGAAATATGTTATCTAATAGTCATCCAATTGCTGTTTTAACTCATTTTCCTAATATGGAAGGGGCAAGAGCATTGGTTATTTCTGGTGTGGAAAAAATCATCGTGCCTGTATCGAATGCTTTATTGTCTGAAGATGAACAAAAAAATTATACACGAGTTAAAGAATTGTGTGAATTATCAGGAACAGAGCTAATCATGCTTGATGTTAAAAATCCAGTTAAAAATTTTAAAAAATACGCTATGTATTTGGATTTGGTGCAGTTTCATGCAGAAAATTATAGTCATCCTCTTGCAGAAAAAAAAGGCGTTATGCTTTTAAATGGGAAAACATTTACTCCAATTAAATCTGGTATGGGCGCTAGCAGAGTGCCAGAAGGCATTGAACTTAAAAAAGAAAGATTGGTTCAAGAAAATTCTTCACATGATGGACAACTTAAAACACAAAATAATTTCTGGATTTTAGAGCCAGAAAAAGATGCGATATTTAAAATTGCTGGCTCCGAATTAAAAAATAAAACCGCTTATGTATCTTGGTGTCCATGTGCTCATTGCGGTTTAGCTTTAGCTGCTGTGGGTATAAAAGAAATAACAACTTATGAGCCAGATTTTTCTCAAGATGCAGACCAACGCTGGAAAGAGCATTTTGAAAAAACAATGTCTTTAATGCAAGAATTAAATATTCCAGTGAAATTGGTATCTAAGCCATTATTTCAATATTATCTAGAAAATAAAGATATATTTTCTCATCAAGATGAAATTGAAATAACATCAAATAAAAGAAAAATGAAATAAAAAAAAGCCCGAGGGCTTTTTTATTATATCTAAGCTTAATATGTGATATAGAAATCTAGCTCTTTTAAATTTTTCCTTGTATCAGCTACTGGAAACATAGCAAGAATAATTTCTTCATTTTCAATCAATAAAACTTTTTGTTGATTTTTTGAAAAATAGTTATCAATGATGCTATTTAATACTCCAAACTCTTTGGGCTCCTCTACGGGATTTCTTTTAACAGGAGGTGTCTTGATGCTATCACGGTTTTTAATTTCTACTTTTAAGCAACTAACCACAGTAAATCCTGGAATGGTATCAGGAAAAATCAAGCATTTTTGAGGTTTTTTCAATATTGCTGTAAGCATACGATGCATGGCTCTTTCCATACCAGATCTAAAAGTAAAATCAGAAACATTTAATTCTTCAATTTCTTCACCTAAAAAAATACTGGTGGATTGGCTTATTTCTTTTGCAGAAACAGTGATATCATCAAAAAAGCTAAGTTTTGATTTTTTGTGAATGATGTTGTCTTCCATGTGTGCCTTTAATGATTTTGAATTTTTTAATAATTTATATTTTTTTTGCTGTTTTGTCAATACTGAATCTACAAATAATCAACTTTCATAAGATGAAATGTGATGTTATTGAAAATTTATTAATTATCAATATTTTTGTCAAGAAGGTAAATTTTATCATATTTAACAATGATTGACAAGATTATAAACTTATTTTATGATAATTTATAATAAAGCACATTTTATTTTAATTCATGATACAAATTTATCATAATGATTCAGAATTTTCAAAACATCTTATTAATCATTGGATTAAAAGGTATCCTCATTTACAAAAAAATATTACAAAAATATCTTCTTCTATTGAAAAATTAATGGGAACAGGTTTGGCTGATGATATTTTATTTGATTTATTTAAAGATCATGAGAAAAATCGAGAAATTATATTTCTTCTTAATTCTTTAAGAGAAGAATACATTGATTGTTTTTCACCGGTCATCATATCAGAAAAATTAATAAACAGTTTAAAGGAATTATTAGAAAATCAGAGTGTTTTAGAATTGGGAAATTATAGTTTTATTTCTTACATATTATCATCTGATATAGATATAAATTCTACTCAATCACCTAAATTTAAAAACAATAGAGATTCTTTTATTCAAAAACAAAAATTTTCTTCTTCATTATTTAAAAATACAAATGCTTATATTTTGAGCTGGCCAGAATATGATAGTCTTGAAGCTTGTGAGTATTTAAAATATATGAAAAAAAATGATTTTCTCATTTATTTTGGCGAATTAGAGGATGGTGGCTGTGCTAATGAACAATTTTTTAAAAAATTAGTAGAGAACTTTATTGTTGATGAAAATAAAACTAAAAAAATACAATCTTGTTATATTCGCTGGGGAGGAGTCAATGATAAAGCTATTGTATATAAAAAAATAACAAAATAAAGAATAAAATAAGGTCATCAAAGATGACCTATTTTTATCACATGAATAATATTGAATTTAAGGTTTAATTTTTTTAGCTTGTGTTTGATTCATTTTTGGAATATAGTCATTTAAAATGTCAATCACTTGTTTTTTTGTATCTTCAATTGAAATGGATGAATCAACTAATTTACAACGATTAGGATTGTTTTTGACAAGCTCTAAATAGCCTTCTTGAACTTTTCTTTTGAATTCATCTGGCTCTCGTTCAAATTTATCCAATGCTTTTCCTGTTTGCTTAAGTCTTGCTTTACTGATATCTATTGGTACATTAAAAGATAGTGTTAATCCTGGCTCTAATCCATCTTGAACAATTTTTGCTAAACTATTGACATCTCTTAAAGCAACACCTTTTGCTTTGGATTGATAAACAACGGTTGAGTCTGTGAATCTATCACATAAGACAACTTTTCCAGCACTTAAATTAGGCTCAATCACTTCACTAATATGTTGTGAGCGAGCAGCAAATAATAACAGTGTTTCAGCAATATTGTTCATTGGCTTTTCTAATATAAGACTACGAAGGGATTCTCCAAGTGGAGTACCGCCTGGCTCTCTTGTGGTAATCACTTCAAAACCGTTTGCTTCTAAATGCTCTTTAATGACAGGAATCATACTGCTTTTGCCTGCCCCATCACCACCTTCTATGGTAATAAATCTAGTATTTAATTTTTCAAAATTCATGTTTTTCCTTATGTTTTTGATTATTTTATTTTATTTGATTTTCTCATAAATGCAAGTTTATGCACAATTTTCTTAAAAATAACATTTTTTTATATTCAAAGCCTTGTCTTTTTTATTTTATCATGTAAGATAATTAAATATATTCTATATTAATTAAATAAACTTGAAAGGATATATATGGAAGTTAGAGTAGATAATTTTGATGCATTTAAAGCAATGATTGCAAAATTAAATATTAATCAAAGCGATGTAACTGTTGTCAGTGCATCTGATATGAAAGAGCTTGTCACAGAAACGATAGAAACTACCAAATTTAATAAACCTGATTTTTTTACCTCTCAGCAATCAACAAAAATAAAACCTAAATAATCCAATCAATGAACTTCAATACATTTTTTAAAGCATCATATTTATTAAATTTGCTAAAAAATCAATTTAAATAATAAAATTATTACAAAATAAAATCAATAACTATTGATTTTATTTTATTTTATGATATAAGTTATATTGATTGTTATCAATCAATTAATATTATGAGTAAATTTTATTGGCAAACCCAAGCTTTAATTCAAGGAAGTAAAACTATAGATAGCATGAGATCAGCATATATGGCTGATAGTCATAATATTCATTTAAAGCAGGAAAATTCAGAATTAAGAAATGAAAATCAAAATTTACAAATGAAGGTGCATCATGCTGAAGCAGAAGCTCAATTTTATAAAGAGCTTTTATGTAGACCAATGGCAGATATTGCTCAAGTAGATGAAAATTTTGCAAAAACGTACCAAGAACAACAAGAGTTAATTCGCTCATGGATTCGATCATCTGAGGTTTGGAGAGAAGTTTCAATGATGCTTGCCATAGAAGGTGGAGTAGAACAAGAAAAAGCCCAAGAGTTATTAAATGAAGCTAACAAAAGAGTGGATGATGGAACAAATCAATTTGGTTCACCTGAAATAAAGGCGATGAATAAAAAAATAAAAGAATAAGAATAAAAACACCATTTGGTGTTTTTTTATTTTATATCAATAATTTGAACTTATTAATATAATTATTGATTTTTCATGTAATGATTTATTTTGGTTTAAATTTAGGTGATGTACTTGATTTATTGCTAGATTTTGCTTTGAGTTGTTGCTCAAAACTCAGGGTAGGTTCGCCAATACCACTTTGCTCAATCATGATATTCAAAGCAAGTTGTTTTCTTTTATTGCCATGCGTGTTATGCAATAAAAATTGCATCGCTTCATGTACTGCTGTGACCATAGGTTTAACATTAATCGATGCGGGCAAATGATCTTCAAATTTTTTAAAATTTTTATCTGTGATAGGCATGATGGCAGGATTTTTGGTGTTGTGAAAAACAGGTTCTCTACCTACCAATGGAATAATTTCATAATCTATCATAATCTACCTTTGTTGTATATAAGTTATATTATGATATTTTTTAAAAAAATCAACCACATTCATTCTTTTTTTAAAAACTCTGGATTTTCATCTAAGAATTTTTTAATGGCTTCCACGTATAAATTTTTTTCTTGTACTTTGACTTTTTTTACTCTGGGTCTGACTTCTTCATAGATAACTTTGAATTTTTTTAATTCTAAACCATGTGAAAGACAAGAGAAAATTTTCTCTTGTAAATTATTTTCTATCAATAATAATAATGATTCATTATTTTTTTCCATAAAGCTAGATATTTGATATCTATACCTTTCATCTATTTCAGATGGTAAAATATAATCAAAAAAAATTATATTGTCAAATAAAAGAAAAAGTATTCTTATGATGAATTAATCTAGTCTATATAAAAAAAAAATAAAGAGCTTAAAAAGCTCTTTATCATGGTCATATAACCTGAAAAATTGATTATCTTAATTGAGATGTTTTATTGTGTTCATTATCAACAACTTCTTTTTTCACTGGTGTTGTCATTTGTGCAAGCATATGACCTAATAAAATATTATTTTTCTCTAATAAAGCAGTTTGTCTCCATGCAATAAAATTACTTAATGCAACACGTTTATTGTTTTCACGTATTAAATCTTCCATTTTATCTGTTTCAGCTAATTGCCCCATGTAATCTTTATAGACGTTATAATTTAATAATTCATATAATGAAGGATTTGTTGGATGGACTAAACCAGGAAATAAACTGTTATAAATAGGTTTAGAGTCATTCCATAATTTTGCAGCCATGCTATTAGCAGCTAAAGGAGCACCAACTCTCATTTTCATGACATCAAACATCGCATCTTGAGCAGCATTTAATTTGCTCATCATAGCTTGATACATAGCAGCATATGATGGGTTTTTAGCTGCTTGAGCAGGTGATAAATATTTGGGAGCATCAAATAATGTAGCATCATTGATATATTTTGTAGCTGCATCAACACCCTTGGCATCTAAAGAAAAGTTTTTAATCTCCATGCCATTAATTCTACCGTTAGCGTCCATGTTTGCAAATAAAGATTTTGGTTTTACATCTGCTCCTGCAAATTGCCCTGGAGGCGCTCCAGAACAACCAGGAGACATATCATCTGGACCGCTACATGTACCAATTGCTGGCTTGCTTTGTAATATGGCATTTTGTGCTGCACCAGTTGTTGTGATTGTTCTTGCTCTAACAGCTTGTCCTGCCATATTTGCCCCCCCTCCACTATATGAACTACCATAGTTGACAATCGTTGGTGCTGAATAAACCCCTCTTTGTGTCATTTCTACACATTGTCTAATGGTAGGCATAGCTTCAAAATCTCTCTTTGCAATATCAGCTTGACCAATAGCCATACGATTTCTTCTGTCTGCATCTTGAATAAGTAAAGGTTGTTGTTTCATTTCCATCTGTTGTAATGCAGCTACTTGATCAACTGAGCCTTTTGCTGCACCAATTAATCTACCAATCACTTGTGTGAAAACACCTGTAGGTGAGAAATAAATAACATCATTAATATTGGTAACAGCCCATTGAGCTTGTGATGCTGTAGCACAAGAGGCCAAGACAAAAGTAACCAATAAATTTTTCTTAAATGATTGCATATTCTCTTTTGATAATTTTTTACTTTTCATAAATATTCTTTCATTATTCATTATATTCTCCAATCATTGCATCATTGATTATTTAAAAGCACCAGTACTTGCTCCATTAAATGGATTGGCTGCACCTGTAGGAGCTACAGTCGAATTACTTCCATTCAATAAGTTTTGAATTGTGTTTGTATTGTTATTAGGTGTAATGATTTGACCAGTACTTATGGTTGGACCATTAGGGCCAGTATTAACAGTTTGTCCACCATTAACAGTATTCACAACTCCACTAATTTGTCCAATAACTGGTTGAGTTGCACCATACGCCATGTTGCCAGTATAAGTATTTAATGTGTTACATGCCCATTCAGTCATTTGATTGAGAATCGAACGGCCAATTGCACCCCAATCAATACTTCCTGTGAATAATGCAATAATTGTATTGATAATGCTCATGATTTGATTAATTTGATTCATTAATTGCTCTAAACATCTACCAGCAGAAATTCCAGGAGCAGCTAAAACTTGATCAGCGACCTGAATTTGACCTTGAATTTGACGTTCAACAGTACGTTGATTCACATATTGTTGTACCAATGAATTCCAATTATTCGGATCACAGCCTTGATTAATCAAATCCTGTTGACTATACTGAGGAATCATCAGTTGCGGAGTACCCGTTGTTGCACCACTTGTAGTTGTCAACTGTGCAAAAGAAGGAGTGGCAGTTGATAATAAACTAGCAATGACAAATGTAATGATTTTTTTTCTAGGTTTATTATCGATAAAATATTTTTCTTTAATCATATGAAATCCTCAACTTGATTTTTTTTCAGTTATATATCATTAAATGAAATATTTAAAAATTAAAGAACTTTATGAATATTTTGGTTTGAAAACGTCAAAAATCCGATAAATGAACTTTATTTTTTCATATAACTTTAATTCATCAAAACATTTAAAAAATGAAAGTCAAGAATTTGTAACGATTTTTGTTACAATTATCGAAAAAAATAAGCCGCTTATCGCGGCTCATTTTAAATGTTTATAAAATTATCTTAATTGAGACGTTTTATTATGTTCATTATCAACAACTTCTTTTTTCACTGGTGTTGTCATTTGTGCCAACATATGAGCCAATAAAATATTGTTTTTTTCCATTAAAATACTTTGTCTCCAAGCAATAAAATTATTCAGAGCTAATCTTTTATTGGTTTCTCTAGATAATTCTATCTGATTACTACTTTCAGGTAATGTGCCCATGTAATCTTTATAGACGTTATAATTTAATAATTCATATAATGAAGGATTTGTTGGATGGACTAAGCCAGGAAATAAACTGTTATAAATGGGCTTAGAGTCATTCCATAATTTTGCAGCCATACTATTGGAAGCTAACGGAGCACCCACTCTCATTTTCATAACATCAAACATAGCGTCTTGAGCAGCATTTAATTTACTCATCATAGCTTGATACATGGCAACATATGATGGGTTTTTAGCTGCTTGAGCAGGTGATAAATATTTTGGAGCATCAAATAATGTAGCATCATTGATATATTTTGTAGCTGCATCAACACCCTTGGGATCTAAAGAAAAGTTCTTAATCTCCATTCCATTGGCTCTACCATTAGAATCCATGTTCGCAAATAAAGATTTTGGCTTAACGTCTGCTCCAGCAAATTGTCCAGATGGAGCACCTGCACAACCAGGAGACATATCACCAGGGCCTGTACAAGTACCAATAGCTGGCTTGCTTTGTAATATGGCATTTTGTGCTGCTGCTGTTGTGGTAATATTATTAGCACGAACAGATTGACCAGCAATATTGGAGCCACCACCACTGTAATTTCCACTGTAATTCATCACTGTAGGTGCAGCATAAACACCCTTCTGTGTCATCTCAACACATTGTCTAATGGTTGGCATAGCCTCAAAATCTCTTCTAGCGATATCTGCTTGACCAAGTGCCATTCTTGACCTTTGGTCAGCATCTTTAACCAATATTCTATCTTGTTGCATGCTGGCTTGCTCCATTAAAGCAACTTGGTCAACCGAGCCTTTAACAGCTCCAGCTAATTTACCAATCACTTGTGTGAAAATGCCTGTTGGTGAAAAGTAAATGGCATCATTAACATTCGTAACAGCCCATTGAGCTTGTGAAAATGGGGTAAAACTAATAAATATTGAACCAGCTAAAACTTTAAATTTTAAATTATTTTTCATGTTTTATTCCTTATTTCATACCATTTAATGTGCTTGTATTAGAGCCATTAAAAGGATTGGTTGATGATTGAGTTTGAGCAGGTTGATATGTCATGGTTTGTGAATTAATGGTGCCAAACTGAAATGGTGCATTAGGGTTATTGCTTACTACTGGACCTGTATTAACTGTTGGACCTGTTCTACCTGTTTGATAAGAAACTCCCCCATTCATATTATTTAACATTTGTACTTGTCCCATATAAGGCTGACTTGTACCATACATCATATTGCCAGTATAAGTATTCAAGCTTGCACATGCCCACTCAGTCATTTGTGATAAGACTGTACGGCCAATCGATGCCCAATCAATATTTCCAGTAAACAAAGCAATTAAGGCATTAATCGCTCCCATCACCTGATTTATTTGATTGACCATATTTTCAATACATTGTCCACCTAATGCTGGAGCAGCTAAAATTTGATCAGCAACTTGAATTTGACCTTGAATTTGACGCTCTACTGTTCTTTTTTGCACATAATCTTGAACAAGTATATTCCAGTTATTAGGGTCACAACCCTGATTGATTAAATCTTGTTGATTGTATTGAGGAATCATCAATTGAGGTGTGCTATTTGCCATCTGACCACCAGTATTTGTTAATTGTGAAAAACTTGGTGTACTGGCTAATACGAGACTTGATGCAACTAAACAAGAAAATATTTTTTTACTTTTTTTGAAACGAGAATTGGTTTCCATTGGAAAAACCTCCTATGATTTCGAGAATTAGATACTAATATGAAAAATTTGTCAATATTATTTTGACAAATGTTACAAATTAATATAATAAAAATAATAAAAAAAGATAATCAATATTGATTATCTTTGGTTTTTAAATATAGGTAAAAGGTATTAATTACATTGATGATTTAATCATCATCTGAATCTTCTTCGATGAGTCCTGAAATCAAACGTGTTCTCATGGTTGTAAAAATTAATCCTAATAAATCAAGAGATTTAATGGTGCGCAGTCTATCTAACAATAATTTTCCTGCTTCCCATTTTTCTTCTTTTTGTTTTGCTTCCATAATATACTGGAATGAAAGACCAGGAAAATGATCATCTAACCAATTTAACATTCTGAGTGACTTGCTTGAGAAGATGTAGGTCATGATTGTGGTTATTTCATCTGCTCTTTTTGCTAATTTTGCTGTTTTCGTGTTGCTGAGTTTCTTGCCAAACACAATTAGCTCTTTAGATATTGATTCAACATCATCAACAACCCATAATTCAACAGATTCCATGACATGTAAAATTTTTAACATTCTAGGGTCAGTATTTTTCCAATAAAAATCAACTGCTGATTTATTTAGATTTAATTTTTCACTCATAAAAAACCTTATTAATTTTGCTATAACATATATGAAAAACAAAAAAAGTCAATATAATTTTTTTTAAAATGCTCATTTAAATTGTAACATGATTGAAAAATTTTTTTGAAAAAAATGATTGTTTTTGAAGAAAATGTGTATAATAATCACAACAATATTGATAAATATATTTATAAAAATTGTATTGTGTCCATTTGATTCAGTAAAAAAATATAAAAGAAAATAGCTTGTTACAATTATTATGATTCATTTTGTTGACAAACTTTCTTTTTTTTATTATTTCTATGCTGGTTAAAAGGTAACTTTATTGGAAATTATTTTTTTATCTATTTTATTTTTCATTTATCGGTAAAATAAAGGATTTAAGTTGATTTTAAAAAAGTTTTATGAATATTATAAATGATTGAAAAAAAATCCGGAGAAATTATGAATTTTGTACCAAAAATGTTGAAAAAAATCAATGAGAAAAAAGCAAGATCCATGTCTTTTATAAAATATATCCTTTCTTTTGTATTTTTGAATCTTCTCATTATGAAAGATGCTTTGGCTCAAACAAATTTATTTACCCCTAATACAGGGGATATGAGCATTACAGTGATTCAGCAATTATTTGGTACATTAATTACTGCTGTTGGATTTGGGGGTACAGGCGCTGATCCCATGATGAATGCTATTGGTACATTTAATGCAGCAGCAATGGCTGTTGGGGGGGTTTTGGTTGGATACTCTGTTATTATGGGAACAATTGGTACTGCTCATGAAGGCGAAATGATGGGTAAACAATTCTCATCTGTTTGGGTGCCTATTCGTACTGTTATCGGTGGTGCTGCTGTTTTACCTGTTTTAAATGGTTACTGTGGTATGCAAGTGGCTGTCATGTGGTTAGTTGTTCAAGGTATTGGTTTGGCAGATATAACATGGACTAGTTTCGTCTCACAACCTGTTTTGGGGGCTCAAGTTCGCTCAACCTTTAAGTCAGATAAAGATTTGGCAGAATTGGTTGAACAAACTTTCTTGGCACAATTATGCTTGGAATCAAATAAGGCTGCTATTGCAGCGTTAAGTGCTAATCCTTCTACTCAGGTGATTGGTAATAGTTTGTCTAATACTTATAATTTTGGTATTAGCAATACAGGTAACATTACAATGTTTGGTGATATCAATGGAGCAAAAAATAGCTGTGGTACATTAACAATTCCAAATCCACCAACTGTTGCAACAGTCAATACAGGTCAATATGGATTTTTAGCTGGTACATTTACTCCGTTGAACTTTACTTCACTGAATGCTGCTCACAGAGCAGAAACAGCAAATATGGTTACAGCTACTCAAATATTGGCGCAAAGAGTTGCTGTAAACGCTTTAACTCCAGGAGCAAATTTAGGTGTTACATATGCTGATTTACAAAGTGTCGCTAACAATTATAAAACTGCATTAAATGCTGCTGCAACAGCTTTTGTTTCTAGCCAAGATCCTTTTGCCTCATTAAGACAAGCAGCTTCAAGAGAAGGTTGGTTTTTAGCAGGTGCATGGTTTAAAAAATTAGTCGATTTAAACTCTCAAACACAAGAAGCTGTTAATAATTTACCTAAGGCTCAAGCTGTTTTAGCTCCTGGTGGTGTGATTGCGTTGAATGAACTTGCTAAAAAAGGTATGGATGCTGGATTAAATATTATTGCTGATAATCCTCAAACAACAATCGGTAGACCTGTTTCATCAGTGGATGCACAAGCTGGAAATCAGCCACAAGAAGCTAATTTGTGGACAAGAATCATGGGTAATGTGGGTTGGGTTTTCACAAGTATTGATTTACCTGAATTGGCTAATGATACAAGACATCCAATTGTTATTTTGAGTGATGTGGGATCAAGATTATGGAAAGCTTATTTGGGCTTAGGTGCTGCATTAACAGGCTTGATGTTTGCTGCTGGTATTAAAATTGTTGGTACAGGTGCTGATACTGCGGGTCCAGCTATTATGATAGCAACTTTCCTTTTTGCTCCATTGACGATGATTTTAACATTAGCATTTACGATGGAATATTTCTTACCCATGCTTCCGTTTATGATTTGGATGGGAGCTATTGTGGGTTGGCTAATTATGGTGGTAGAAGCCATTATTGCTGCACCACTGTGGGCAGTGATGCACTTACACCCATCAGGTAATGATATGACGGGTAAGGGGTCAAACGGTTATATGCTGGTATTGGGGCTGCTGGTACGACCAACATTAATGATTTTTGGATTGATTGCTTCTATTTCATTGTTGCAAGTCATGGGACAATTTTTGAATAAAGTATTCTTTGATGTTTTTGCATTATCTCAAGGTGATTCAACTATAGGTTTCTTTGGTACAATCTTTGGATTGAGTATTTATACAGGTATCATGTATACGATGATTAAAACCTTGTTCAATGTTATCCATGTGATTCCTGATCAATTATTACAGTGGATTGGGGGCGGTGGTGCTCAATTAGGTGGATATGCTGGACAAATGTCACAAGGAAGCCAAGGGGTTCACTCAGCAGTTGGTGGATTCGTTGGTGGCGCTTTGGGTAGCTCTATGGGTAAAGTGCGTGAAATGTCTGCTCAATTAGGTAATATGAAACAAAATGCTTTACAAGCTGAATTGGGTAAATCTCAAGAGAAATTAAAATTGGATGAACAGTTTGGCTTGGGATCATCTGAATCTAGAAAAAATGCAATTGGTGATGCAAAATCTCCTGGCATGATGTCTGGTTTAAATCCATTATCTTGGTCACAAATGCGTAAACATGAAGCTGATAAAGCAGCTTATAACCAAGGTCTTTCAGTGGCAGCTATGTCTCGTGATCATAATGATAGCGTAGGTAGAAATAGTGCAGTTGGAGATTTCCAAGGACAAATGGAGGCTGCTTCTAAAGATGGTTTCAAATCATTTGGTGGCTCTGCTGTAAATGCTGCTAATCAGATTTCTCAAAATATTGCCAAAGAGGGATTTAAAGAAAGAGCAGAATCTTTAGGGCCTGTTGGTAAAGCGTTTGCTGAAAGAATGGCAACAAGCTCTGATGGAAAAATGAACTTTGCTGATGGAAATAGAGCAATCGCAACATTTAACAGCATGCGTCAAAATCCAGCAGTTGGACCTGATGGTGCTAACCAAATTGTCAAGGCTGCTTTAGAAAAAGGTGGTTCACGTTCAGATATTCAAAACAATTTGAAAGCAGCTTACTCAGCAGCCAAAGATGAAGGAAGTCGTTTAATGTCAGGTGAGGCAACACAAGTCGGTAAATCATCTACTTCATCTAATGATCCTGATGGAAAAGGACCAGGACCAAATGGTGGCGGTGGCGGTGGAGTATCTTTGGGGGGAGCGCAAAATAGCTCTGAACCTTCAGCAAACTCTACAGCATCTATACCAATAGCCAGACCAGATTCAGATGGTGCAACAATGGCAAAAGCTTCAGAGGGGGATTCCCCTTCCTCTGGGGCTTTTTTTAATAACCAAAATGTAACAGAAAGCAACAAATCGTTAGAAAATAGCAACAAAGATGTAACACAAAATGCAGGAAACACAACTCAATTTGGTAATATAGACAGAGGAAATGAATCAAATTTTTCTAATAATTCCTCTCCATCATCTATAGGTGCTAGTGTTTCAGCATCAACCCCAGGAGCATTTAGTCAAAATAATCAAACACCTATGCCACAACCAACAGGTTCTATTCCTAATGTTTCAAATTCAGGTGTATCTAATTTAAGTAATTCAAACTCAGTTTCTGCTCCATCACAAGCACAAGGATTTAATGCAGCTAGAACTACCTCTAATTCAACAGGACAAAGTTCAGTATCATCTGGTGCTAGTATTTCAGCACCAACCTCAGGAGCATTTAGTCAAAATAATCAAGCATCTATGTCGCAACCAACTGGTTCTATTCCTAATGTTTCAAATGCAGGTGTATCTAATTTAAGTGCTCAAGGCTCAATTTCTGCTCCTTCACAAGCACAAGGATTTGGTGCATCGACACCTACCAATAATAATTCAGCAGGACAAAATTCTCCAACTACATTCTCATCTGCTGCTAGTGTTTCAGCATCAACCCCAGGAGCATTTAGTCAAAATAATCAAGCATCTATGCCGCAACCAACTGGTTCTATTC
>JACCDS011822746.1_pt1 | contig 40722 bp, 33 predicted proteins | sample 7446441 | NCBI WGS metagenome assembly JACCDS01 (sample SAMN15323445, study PRJNA562643) | freshwater metagenome | isolation source: river surface water | place: USA:Blue River Watershed | collected 2017-08-17 | reverse complement strand
GACAAGCGCACGACGTCGGGTACCTGGCGCGTGTCGCAAGACTTCCCGAACCTGCCGGCATGGATCGTGAAAGCCGTCGGTGGTTCGACCGTGCACTGGGCAGGCGCATCGCTGCGCTTCCAGGAACATGAGTTCCGCGCACGCAGCGTCTATGGCGAGGTATCGGGCGCCAACCTGCTCGACTGGCCAATCACGCTCGCCGAACTCGCACCGTTCTACACCCGTGCTGAAAACAAGATGGGCACCACCGGCACGCATGGCATCCCTCGCCTGCCGGGTAACAACAACTACAAGGTGCTGGCAGCCGGTTCGAAGAAGATGGGTTACCAGGAATTCCACACCGGAAATATGTCGATCAACTCGCGTCCGCGCGACGGCCGCGGCGCCTGCCAGCAGATCGGCTTCTGCTTCCAGGGTTGTAAGTCCGGCGCAAAGTGGTCTACGCTTTATACCGAAATCCCGAAAGGCGAAGCCACCGGCCACATGGAAGTGCGCAGCGACGCACAGGCACTGCGCATCGAGCACAATGCAAAAGGCAAGGTCACCGGCGTGCTGTACGCCGACTCGAAAGGCAACCGCTTCTTCCAAAAGGCGAAGGTGGTTTGCGTGGCCGGTAACTCGATCGAGTCGCCGCGCCTGCTGCTGAACTCGGCATCGACCATGTTCTCGGATGGTCTCGCGAACTCGTCGGGTCAGGTCGGCAAGAACTACATGCGCCACATGACCGCGTCGGTCTACGGTATTTTCGAGAATCCGGTGCACATGTTCCGGGGTACCACGATGGCCGGTATCATCAAGGATGAATCACGCCATGACCCGAGCCGTGGCTTCGTCGGCGGCTACGAGATGGAAACGCTGTCGCTCGGCGTCCCCTTTATGGCAGCATTCCTGAACCCAGGCGACTGGGGCCGCGACTTCTCGACGGCGATGGATGCCTACGACAACATGGCCGGCATGTGGCTCGTTGGCGAAGACATGCCGCAAGAGTCCAATCGCATCACGCTGCACGCGACGGAGAAAGACCAGTTCGGCCTGCCGATCCCGAACGTGCATTTCAGCGATCACGAGAACGACATCAAGATGCGCGAGCACGGCTTCCAGCAGGGCAAAGCGCTGTACGACTCGGTGGGCGCAAAGCGCGTGATCTTCACGCCGCCGTATCCGTCGACGCACAACCTCGGTACCAACCGGATGAGTGCAAAAGCACGCGATGGTGTCGTCAACCGCTGGGGCCAGGCACACGACGTGAAGAACCTGTTCGTGTCCGACGGCTCGCAGTTCACCACGGGCGCATCCGAGAACCCGACCCTGACCATCGTCGCACTGGCGATCCGTCAGGCCGAGTACATCGAGCGCGGCCTGCGCCGGGGAGCCTTCTAAATGAAAAAGCACGCATGGTCGATCCCGGCCATGCTCGCCGCCGTCCTCCTCTGGGGGACGGCAGTGGTCTCGGCGCAAGCCCAGACACCGGCCGGGGAAAAACTCTACAAGCAAAACTGCGCTGCCTGCCATGCCATCGCCAAGGATGCGCCAGCGGGCATGGGTCCGAACCTGTTTGGCATTGTCGGCCGCGAAGCCGCGTTAGCGCAGGGCTACTCGTACTCACCCGCCTTTAAGAAAGCGCTCAAGGGGGAGAAGTGGACGCCGGAGCTGCTCGACAAATGGCTGGAGCAACCGCAGAATGTCGCCAAAGGAACGTATATGATGTACCAGCAGTCTGACGCCTCGGTGCGGGCCGCCATTATTGAATACCTGAGCGCGAATAAATAATAATCGCTAGATCAAACGAGCTAACTCTGCCCAACCTGCCAACCCGGTCCGCAAGGACCGGGCGGAGACCCAGCATGTGTGACATCTACACCAGCGCCGACCCGATCCACTACGAGCAGCGTACGCGTTCCGTGCGCATTCGCGGCGTGGTCACCAGCGTCCGGCTGGAAAACCTCTGCTGGGATATCCTCGCGCGTATCGCGTCGAAGGACAAGCTCACCACCAATCAGCTGATCGGCAAGTTGTACGACGAAATCATCGAGCGCCAGGGTCGCGTCGATAATCTGTCGTCCTTCCTGCGCGTGTCCTGCATGCGCTACCTGTCCTACGTGGCCGGCCAGCATGAGAAGGATCATCTGATGATGAAGTCCGCCGACGCATCCTCCGGCAGCCGCGTGCATCCGATCGACAGCGCGCGTAGCGCGCGTTCCTGAACTCCGTGCTCAACACCCCTTGATGCGCCGCTGCGGCGGCACTACAGTGGCGGCTTTGCCCTTTAAACAAAGCTCAAGATGAAGTCTCCGCTGCTGTTCACCCCGGTCAGGCTAGGACCGGTATTCCTTCCCAATCGAATCATGATCTCGCCGATGTGCCAATACTCGGCGAACGACGGCAATGCCAACGCATGGCATGCGGCCCATCTCGGCTCGCTGGCACTGTCCGGCGCAGGTTTGCTCTGTGTCGAAGCATCTGCGGTCAGCCCCGAGGGACGCATCACGCCGAATTGTGTCGGACTTTATAACAATGACAACCTGCAGGCGCTGCAGCGTATTGTCGAGCTGCTACGCGCCGCATCGCCGATCCCGCTGATGATCCAGCTCAGCCATGCCGGTCGCAAGGCCTCGAGTGCCCGGCCGTGGGATGGCGGTCAACTGCTGTCGCCGGCTGACGGTGGCTGGGAGAGCATCGCTCCGTCGGCGCTGCCGCACAAGGATGGCGAAACAGTACCGCGCGCAATAACGCGCGACGAGATCCGCCGTGTGATTAATGACTTCGCTGCGGCCACCACCCGCGCACGCGCGCTCGGCTTCGACGCCATCGAGGTTCACATCGCGCACGGCTATCTGCTGCACCAGTTCCTGTCGCCGCTGGCGAATGCACGCGATGACGACTACGGCGGCTCGCTGGAGAACCGTATGCGGCTGGCTCTGGACGTATTCAGTGCGGTGCGCGCCGCAGCCGGTAGCGGCATCGCCGTTGGCGCCCGTCTGTCCGCCACGGACTGGGTGGATGGCGGCTGGAATGTCGACGAGAGTATCGTGCTGTCGAAAAGACTGCAGACACTCGGTGCGGATTTCCTCGATGTGTCGTCAGGCGGCGTGTCGCCGCTGCAGAAGATCGTCATCGGCCCTGGCTACCAGACCGGATTCGCCGAACAGATCCGGCGCGAGGTCGATATTCCGGTGATCTCGGTTGGCCTGATCACCGAGCCGCAGCAGGCTGAACAGATCCTGCAATCCGGGCAGGCGGACGTGGTCGCACTGGCGCGCGCCTTCATCTCGAATCCGCGCTGGCCCTGGCGCGCGGCCGCCGAGCTGGGCGGCAAATTGCAGGGCCATCCGCCGTATTACCGCTGCCTGCCATCGCGTCATCCGCGGATTTTCGGCGATGTGGTCACCAACCAGCGCTGAGCCCTTCATCGCGCGCGGCGTCAGGTTCGGCGCCGCGCTTGGTTGGAGTTACCGCGTTACTGCGCTACCGCGTTGGCAGTCACATATCCGATCAGTGGGTCGGTGACGCCGACCACATGCAAGGCCAGCAGGCCCAGCACGCCCGCCAGCAGCAGGTAATAGATCGTCGGCAGGATGGTGATACGCAGCGTCAGCCCTTCACGGCCGAGCAGCCCCACGGTCGCCGATGCGGCCACCACGTTGTGAATCGCGATCATGTTGCCGGCAGCAGCGCCGACGCTCTGGATTGCCACCATCAGCGCCCCCGACAGTGACAGCAGGCCCGCAGTCTCGAACTGGAATTGCGCCAGCATCAGGTTGCTGACTGTGTTCGAGCCGGCAAGGAAAGCCCCGAGCGCGCCGACGGCCGGCGCCAGCAGCGGATAGACCTGTCCCATCAGATCGGCCACGCCACGTGCCATCGAGATCGGCATGCTGACCAGATCATTCGCATTGATGCCGGAGTTGATCATCACGCGAACCATCGGGACGGTAAAAATCAGTACGAACCCGGCGCCAAGGATGGTACCGCTGGAATCACGCACTGCGCGCATGAAGTCAGCAGCACGCATCCGGTGCAGGAAATACGTGACAATGCAAACAAAGATCAGCAGACCGCCCGGCAGATACAGCACCTGGAAATTACCACCGATGCCCTGCTCGCCGAGCAGATCGACGAATTTCAGGTCGATCGACTTGAGCCAGGTTCCGAAGGGCTTGACGGTGCGCGACAGCACCAGCAGCAGCGCCAGCAGCACGTAAGGCAGCCAGGCCATGAAGCGCGAGATTTTGTTGCTCGCCAGCGAGTCGAGCGACAGCTGCAGGTTACCCACCCAGGTCGTCGGCCACTCGGACGCCGGTGCGAAATCCCAGGTGTCCTTGGGTACCAGGAAACCCCTCTTCACCGCCAGCGTGACGATGCCCAGGCCCAGCAGGCCGCCGAGGATGGACGGGAACTCCGGGCCAAGGAAAACGCCGGCCAGCATGTAAGGAATGGTGAACGCAAAGGCCGAGAACAACGCAAACGGCAGGATGGACAGCCCTTCGGTCCACGAGCGGTTACGACCGAAGAAGCGCGTCATCACCATGACCAGGAAAAGCGGCATCAGCGTGCCGCAGATACCGTGGATGATGGCCACTTCCGACACGATCACGCGGAACAGCGCATCCCACTCCAGCCCCTTCGCGGCCAGCGCCGAGGTCAGCGCAGCCTTGTCCAGGCCGCCCTGCACGCCCACCAGCATCGGTGTGCCCACGGCGCCGAAAGATACCGGGGTCGACTGAATCATCATGCCGAAGACCACCGCAGCCATCGCCGGGAAGCCGGCGGCCACCATCAACGGCGCGGCCACCGCAGCCGGCGTGCCGAAACCTGAGGCGCCCTCGATGAAGCTGCCGAACAGCCACGCAATCAGGATCACCTGAATGCGGCGGTCAGGACTGATGTTGGAAAACCCCGCGCGGATGGTCGAGATCGCGCCCGAGTACTTCAGCGTGTTCAACAGCATGATCGCGCCGAAAATGATCCACAGCAGGCCGGCAGTCAAAATCAAGCCCTGCAGCGTCGAAGCCAGCACACGGTTCAGGCTCATGCCCCAGACGCCCATGGCGATGGCGCAGGTCACGACGAACACGATAGGCATCGTCGTCTTGGCCGACATTCGCAAGCCGACCAGCAGGACGCCGGACAACAAAATTGGTACGAATGCCAGCAACGCCAGCAGACTGCTGTCCATGATTTCTCCTCGTTTGCCTTGGTTTTCTCTTGTTTGCAGACGGAAAAAGCGCCGCTGCGATGAAGCAGCCGATGATATTGAAGCGCTACCAAGGTGTCTATCGATTCGCCTCCACTCAACTGATGAAATCTATTAATGATACGGGCTCTGAATCTCCGTCCAAACACGAATTTCCCGAGCGAAAACGCATGGACAACATTCCACCAAGGAAATAATATCCGCGCTACGGGCGCAGTCCCATTCACATAACGAAAAAAATACCTAGGGAGATTCAATCATGTGGTCACAGGTTTATGACCCATTCAACAATGTGTGGCTGTCCACGCTGGCGGCGGCGATTCCGGTTGTCGTCATGCTTGCAGCGCTGGCCTTTTTCCATATCAAGGCCCACATCGCCGCGCTGATGGGTCTGATCTCGGCGCTGGTCGTGGCCATCGTCGGCTTCACGATGCCCGCCGACACCGCCTTGTCCGCAGCGCTGTACGGCGCCGCCTACGGCCTGTTTCCGATCGGCTGGATCATCCTGAACGTGATCTTCCTCTACCAGCTCACCGACCGCAAAGGACAGTTCAAGATCCTGCGTGAGAGCATCGCCGGCATCAGCGGCGACCGCCGCCTGCAACTGCTGCTGATCGCGTTTTCGTTCGGCGCCTTCTTCGAAGGCGCCGGTGGATTCGGCACGCCGGTGGCGGTCACAGGCGCGATGCTGATCGGCCTTGGCTTTGCGCCGCTGGCGGCTTCGGGCTTGTCCCTGATCGCCAATACCGCACCGGTCGCGTATGGCGCACTGGGCACGCCGATCATTGCGCTGGCCGGCGTCACCGGCCTCGACATGCTCGAGCTGTCGGGCATGGTCGGCCGTCAGCTGCCGCTGTTCTCGCTGATCGTGCCGTTCTGGCTGATCTGGGCCTTCTGCGGCTTCCGCAGCATGCTCGCGATCTGGCCGGCCGTGCTGGTCGCCGGTGCCGCGTTCGCGGTTCCGCAATATCTGATCTCCAACTTCCACGGTCCGTGGCTGGTGGACGTCGGCGCGGCTGTATCGTCAATGGTCTGCCTGACGCTGTTCCTAAAAGTCTGGAAGCCGAAAACCATCATGACCTCAGCTAACGGCAAAACCGAAGGCGGCAACCAGCAAGGCGCATCAGTGGGCGGCGGCCACGGCTATTCGAACAAAGAAGTGATGAATGCATGGACTCCGTGGCTGATCCTGTCGCTGGTCGTGCTGCTGTGGGGTATCCCCGAATGGAAGAAAGTGCTCGACAGCTTCTCGCTGATCAAGATCGAGTGGGCACACCTGCACAACATGGTACAGAAGATGCCGCCGGTTGCTGCTGTTCCGAAAATCGAAGAAGCGATCTTCAAGCTGAACTGGCTGTCGGCCACCGGTACCGGCATCTTCATTGCCTCGGTGATCTCGGCCTTCCTGATGGGCTACCGCGTTCGTGAGATGCTGGCCATCTACTGGGATACGCTGAAGCTGCTGAAATACTCGCTGATAACCATCGCCGCGATGCTCGCACTCGGCTACTGCACCCGCTACTCCGGCGTCGATTCGACCCTCGGCCTCGCGTTTGCCAATACCGGCGTGTTCTACCCGTTTTTCGGCACACTACTCGGCTGGCTGGGCGTCGCCCTGACCGGCTCGGACACGGCATCCAACGTGTTGTTCGGCGGTCTGCAGAAGACTTCCGCAGAGCAGTTGGGCCTGAGCCCGGTGCTGATGGCCGCTGCCAACTCGTCGGGCGGTGTGATGGGCAAGATGATCGATGCGCAGTCCATCGTCGTCGCATCCACTGCGACCAAGTGGTACGGCCACGAAGGCGAAATCCTGCGCTATGTGTTCTTCCACTCGATCGCACTGGCAGCTCTGGTCGGTATCCTGGTCACACTGCAAGCTTATGTGCATCCGTTCACGCTGCTAGTCCATTAAGCCGCTTGCCTGAAACAAAAAAAGCCGTGCAGTGCCGAGAGGCCTGCACGGTTTTTTTATTGATCTCGCCCCCGGCAACAGTCGAACAGCGGCCCCCGATTGAGAGCTCGCAAGCGCGATGCCGATCGATTTGCAAACACCGGCGAGTCCCGAAAAGATGGCCGTTCCTTTTCACGTACAGGAGCGGATATGAATGGGATTTCGCAATGGGGCGGCTATGGCGGTCAGCAACTCGCGCCGCAAGGCATCTTCGGTAGTCTGCTCGGCGGACCGGTCGGCGGGCTGATCGGGCGCGGCATCGGCGGCCAGATCGGTCAGATGGCCGGCGGCCTCGGTGGTAGCATCCTGCCCTTTTCTGCCGACCCCATGCAGGCGTACGCGCAGCAGATGGCCCAGCAGCAGCAACTGCAACAACTGCAGCAACTGCAGCAGCTGCAACAACAACTACAGCAACAGCAACAGCAGCTCGCGCCCCAAGGGATGTTCGGCAACCTGATCGGCCAGCTCGGGCAACCACTCGGTGGTGCCATTGGCGGCTTGTTTGGCAACTCCGGTCTCGGTGGACAGATCGGCGGCATCGCCAGCCAGCTCGGACGCATGCTGCCTTTCCAAATGGACCCGATGCAGCAGGCCTATGCGCAGCAGATGGGGCAGGCGGGACAGTTCGCGCCACAAGGCCTGTTCGGTAACCTGATCGGCCAGCTTGGCCAGCCGCTCGGCGGCGCCATCGGCGGCATGTTCGGGCAGTCGGGTCTCGGCAATCAGATCGGCGGCATCGCCAGCCAGCTCGGACGCATGCTGCCCTTCCAGATGGACCCGATGCAGCAGGCCTATGCACAGCAGCTTGCTCAGATGGGTCAGATGGCGCCGCAAGGAATGTTCGGCAACCTGATCGGCCAGCTCGGGCAACCGCTTGGCGGCGCCATCGGCGGGCTATTCGGGCAGGCAGGTCTTGGCAATCAGATCGGCGGCATCGCCGGCCAGCTCGGACGCATGCTGCCCTTCCAGATGGACGCACTTCAGCAGGCCTGGGCGCAACAGCAGCAACAGCAGCAGCAACCCTACGGTGGGCAGGGACAGCAAAACTATTCCTCCGGCCAGACCCTGCACTGATCCGCACAGACCTCCCCCGCCGCACAGACGGGGTGTCGCCTCACTTTGATAGATACCGATGCCAACTATCCAGGGCGGACCCGGTCGCGGCCGCTACATCGTCAGTTGTTCCGATGGCGCCAAGCTGGCGCGCTTCGTGTCCGATGCACGCGCCAATCCCGAACTGCAGCTGCTTGACACCATCGGGCCGCAAGGCGCGCCGCATACCGCTGTCTTCGACATGGCACACGCCACCGCCGCCGCGCTCGAACAGCGCTTCGCGTCGACCGGCGACATGAAGATCGAGCCCGACCGGCCCCTATCGCTGTTCGGCCCGTCACCCTGAAGTCTCTGCCCACTTGAAAGGAACTCCATGGCTACCAAGCCCGAAGAAGATATGCCGGCAGCTTTGCCGTCGGCCGAAATCAAGAAGCAAACGCATGACCTGAAGCAGCGCAAGGGCCAGTTCCTCATCGCACCGCGCCGTAACCCCGGCATGCAGATGATGGGGATTGCGCCGCTCAGCATGGCAACGGTCGAACAGGCGCTGAAAGAATCGCCCGATATCGAGATCATCGATCGGGTCGGCCCGAAGCAGGTTGTCGGCGCGCTCGGTGCAGGCATGCAGGACGGCGGCGTGCTCGTCACGCGCATGCATGAAGACAAGGCGCAGGCACTCGCGCTGCAGGCACAGGGACAACTGATCGTCGAGCGCGACCAGCCGCTGCAACTGTTCGACGCCGACTATCCGGCACCGGCGATGGTCAGCTACAACCTGCCGCTGGGCGGCGCAGCATTCACTGCCGAATTCCAGATCATCGGCAAAGGCCAGCCGGTCGAAGGCGCCGAGGTCTATCTGTTTGGCAGCCTGCTGCCGGCGCGTGGCGTCAGCGACGCGAGCGGCCGTGTGCGGCTGACCCTGTACGGCGACAGCGGTGCCAGCATACGCCGGCTGTACGTGAAACCGCGCGTCGATTTCTGGAGCTTCCTGCAGGAGCGCCCCGACATCAGTGATAGCGAAGTCAACGTCGTCAGGGTACGCGCGCTGTCCGACTGGCCCAGCCTGAAAAGCTTCCCGCAGCAGCAGCAACTGACCTGGGGACAGCGCGCGATGCGGCTCGACCAGCTGCCCAATACCTATCGCGGCCAGGGTGTGAAAGTCGCCGTGGTGGACTCCGGCTGCGCGAACAGTCATCAGGATCTGACGCAGGTCACGCACGGCCACGACATCATCAACAAGGCCACCAGCACCACCACCTGGAATGTCGACACGATCGCGCACGGTTCGCACTGCACCGGCGTAATCGCCGGACTCGATTCCGCCACAGGCATCCGCGGCTTTGCGCCGGATGCCGAGATCCACGCTTGCAAGCTCTTCCCCGGCGGCCAGATCAGCCAGCTGATCGAAGCGCTCGAGTACTGCATCGAGCATCAGATCGATGTGGTCAACCTCAGCCTTGGCGGCGCCGAGCCCTCTGAAGCGCTCGAGCAGCAGATCGTGCGCGCGCGTCGTGCCGGTGTTGCCTGCATCGTCGCGGCAGGCAATTCCGGTGGGCCGGTGCAATACCCGGGCTCGTCACCGAATGTGCTGACAGTTGCTGCGATTGGCCGCATCAATGAATTCCCGGCCGATAGCTATCACACGCAGACACTGACGCCGCAAATCGATGCCAACGGCTTCTTCTCCGCGCGCTTTAGCTGCTTCGGTCCCGAAATCGCAGTCTGCGCACCGGGTGTCGCGATCACCTCATCGGTGCCGGACAATAATTTCGCTGCATGGGACGGCACGTCGATGGCGGCGCCGCATGTCACCGGACTGGCGGCGCTGGTGCTCGCGCATCATCCGGACTTTCGCGGTACCGGCCAGATGCGCAGCACCGAGCGTGTCGAGCATCTGTTCCAGATCATCAAGCGTTGCTGCCAGCCGCTGATGCTGGGTGACCCACGTCGCACCGGCTTTGGCCTGCCCGATGTGGTACGGGCAGTCGGTCTCGGGCAGGTACAGGGAATGATGGCGGGTATACCTGCGATCGCGTCGCTGATGAGTCCGGCCGGCGGCCAGACGCTGGGCTCGCTGCTTGGCCCCGCTGCATTACATGCGATGGCGAATGCCTATCGTGAACCGGTGACCATGACTCCGCAAAATGCGGCACTCGGTATGGCGCTCGGTCTGAGTGGAATCGACCCGTACGCCGGCTACCGCGGCGGCATCGCCCCCGCTTTTCTGCAAGGCTACTGGTAAATCACTCCTAGAGCCTATCTCGTTAGGTCGGTGGCAAGGCGGCTGTACCGCAGACAGTACAGACTTACGGCAAGGTACTGCCAACGCTGCCAGCGGCCTAACGAGATAGGCTCTCAGCCTCCTCCTTCGAGCGACGCCCGCTGCGTCGCTCTTTTTTCGCCTGTCCTCAGTGCGGCGATGTTGAAGCGGAACTTGTTGCTCGTCGAAGTAGTCATGTCGATTACGCAAGCGACGCTTGCGCAATAAGCCCTTTACCCAAGCCCTTCACCGCTCTTGTCGAGGAACATCATGGAACGCCATCACACGCATCACGCGCAGTCGCACGCGCTGTCGTCGCAGGAAAGCTATAACCCGAATCGCTTGCTGGACACTCTACGCGAGCGGATGAAACTGAAAAATGATGCTGCGCTGTCGCGTGCGTTGGAGGTCGCACCACCCGTCATCAGCAAGATCCGGCACCGCACACTGCCGGTCGGCGCGTCACTGTTGATCCGCATGCACGAAGTCACCGAAATGAGCATCCGAGAACTGCGTGACCTGATGGGCGACCGGCGCACGAAATACCGGCTATCCGATGCACAAGGTAAACCCAAGCCCTCGCTCGAAACACAGGGACATGGCGCACACGAGCAGCCGGGGCACAGCCAGCATCACTGATTCGTCGGGACGCGGAAGGTCATAACACGACCAGGTCGCGCATGCTCTCGCCGGCGTCGAGCTTGTCGAAGCCGCGGTTGATGTCGTCGAGCTTCAGACGCTCGCCGAGCAGCTTGTTGATGGGCAGCTTGCCGGCGAGGTAGAGGCCGATATAACGCGGCACGTCGCGCGCCGGCACACAGGAGCCGATGTAGCTGCCCTTCACCGTGCGCTCTTCCGCCACCAGGCTCACCTGCTGCAGCGGCCAGTTGTGCTGCGGGTGCGGCAGGCTGGCCGTCACCGTCGTGCCACCGCGCTTGGTCACACGGTAAGACAACTCCATCGCCGGCACCACACCAGCCATCTCGAACGCGAAGTCAACGCCGCCCTTGGTCGCTTCCTTCACCTTCGCAATCGCATCCGGGTCACGGGCATTCACCACATGCGTTGCACCGAGTTGCTTCGCCATCTCGAGCTTGCCGTCGTTCAGGTCAATCGCCACCACTTCGGTCGCACCGGAGGCGACGGCGCCAAGCAAGGCACACATGCCGACCCCACCAAGACCTACGACTGCCGCACTCTGTCCCGGCTGCACCTTCGCCGTGTTGACCACGGCACCGACACCGGTCAGCACGGCGCAACCAAACAGGGCCGCCTCGACCGGATCGATATCCTGCTCGATCTTCACGCACGAGCGGCGCGACACCACGGCATGCTCGGCAAACGCTGACACGCCGACGTGATGGTTCACATAGCTCGAGCCCAAATGCAGCCGGCGCGAACCCGACAACAAGGTGCCCTTGCCGTTCGCTTCCGCACCCGGCTCGCACAGCGCCGGCCGCCCCTCCATGCACGGCAAGCAGTGGCCGCAGCTCGGCACAAACACCAGCACCACACGATCGCCCGGCTTCAGGTCGGATACGCCATCGCCAACCTGCATCACCGTGCCCGACGCCTCATGGCCGAGCGCCATCGGCACCGGCCGCGGACGCACGCCGGTAATCACCGACAGGTCTGAATGGCACAGGCCCGCTGCCGTCATCTTCACCAGCACCTCGCCGGGGCCGGGCGCATCAAGCTCGATCTCCTCGATCTTCAGCGGCTTGCTGGCAGCGAAGGGGGCCGGCTGGTTCAGTTCATGCAGTACAGCGGCGCGCGTCTTCATCACAGAGCTCCCGAAATAAAATCAGATCGTACGACCGCCATCGACCGGCATTTCGAGGCCGGTCAGGAATTCGGCACTATCGGTGCCGAGGAAGACCGCCGCAGCCGCCATGTCGCGCGGCTCGCAGAAGCGGCCCAGCGGAATCGTCGACACAAACTTCGCGCGATTCTCCGGCGTGTCCGTCACGCCCATGAAGTCAGCCAGCAGGCCGGTCGCGCCCATCACCGGGCAAAGCGCATTGACTCGGATATTGTCTGGCGCCAGTTCAACCGCCATCGCGCGCGACAGCAGGTTCACTGCGCCCTTCGACGCGTTGTACCAGGACAGACCAGGACGCGGACGAATGCCGGCGGTCGAACCGACGTTCAGGATCACACCGCCCTTGCCGCGCTGGCGCATCAACGGCACGACTGCGTGGGTCATGAAATAGATCGACTTCACGTTCACGTTAAACACGCGGTCGAAGGTCTTTTCATCGACATTCAGCATCGGCTGGTTCTTGTGCGTTGTGCCGGCGTTGTTGATCACGATATCCGGAATGCCGAAGATGTCGACGCAGGTCTTCACCATGTTCAGTACCGATTCCTGATTTGCCACATCGGTCGCGACGGCTTTCGCATTGGCGCCCAGCGTTGCAGCGACACGCTCTCCAGCTTCCGCGTTCAGGTCAGCGATGATCACTTTCGCGCCTTCGCGAATATAAGCCTCCGCCATGCCCTCGCCGAAGCCGCTGCCGGCGCCGGTGATGATTGCTACTTTGCCTTGAAGTTGTCCCATGTTGTCTCCTTGATTTGATGCTTGTGTTCTTGCCGGATAAAGGTACCGGCATCAATTCCGTTAACCGTGATGCAGCACCACCGTCTTGGTCGTGCTGAATTCTTCCAGCGCGAGAAAGCCCTTCTCGCGCCCGTGTCCGCTACGCTTCATGCCGCCGAACGGCAGCTCAACACCGCCACCCGCGCCATAGCAGTTGATGAACACCTGTCCCGTGTGCAGCCGCGCAGCCATCCGCTGTTGCCGACCGCCGTTCTCGGTCCACACGCCTGAGACCAGCCCGAACTCGGTGTCATTGGCCAGACGCACCGCATCTTCCTCATCCGTGAACGGCATCGCCGCCAGCACCGGACCAAACACTTCCTTCCAGGCGAGCTTGTGGTCACGAGGTACCGCGCCGAACAGCGCAGGCGCTACGAAATAGCCATTCTTCGAGATGCCGTCCGCCAGCGATCCACGCGCAAGCAGCGGGACGCCCGTCGCGATCGCATCCTCAATGAAGCCGTTCACGCGCTCGAACTGTTTTTTGTTCACGATCGGGCCGCAATCCAGATCCATCTCCGGCGTGCCGACCTGCACCTTCGCAAAAGCTTCTGCGACACGCTTCATGAATGAGTCGTAAATATCCTGCTGCACCAGCAGGCGGCTGCCTGCCGAGCAGGTCTGCCCGGCATTCTGCGTGATCGCTTTCACGATGATCGGGACCGCCTTGTCGACGTCGACGTCGTTAAACACGATCTGCGGCGACTTGCCGCCGAGCTCTAGCACGCAAGGCACCGCATTCTTTGCGGTCGCCTGCTGCACCATCACGCCCACTTCCGGCGAACCGGTGAAGGTTGCGAAATTGATGCCCGGGTGCGAGGTCAGCGCGGCGCCGGCCTCGTGGCCATAGCCGGTCACCACGTTCAATGCGCCCGCCGGCAGGCCAGCTTCCATCAGCAATTGTGCAAGACGGATGCCCGACAGACACGCGTCTTCAGAAGGCTTCAGCACGCAGGCATTACCCATCGCCAGTGCCGGTGCGAGTGTGCGGCCGAACATCTGTGCCGGGTAATTCCACGGGATGATGTGCGCGGTCACGCCATGCGGCACGCGCACCACCTGCACGTTATAGCCGTTCAGGTAGGGAATCTGCTGGCCGTGGATCTTGTCGGCCGCGCTGCCGTAAAACTCAAAGTACCGTGCCACCGCGACGATGTCATTGCGCGCCACCGTCATTGGCTTGCCGGTATCGCGCGCTTCGATCTGCGCAATCTCATCCGCATGCTTAACGATGAGCTCGCCGAACTTCATCAGAATGCGGCCGCGCTCGGTGGCCGTCATCCGGCCCCAGGCACCGTCGAGTGCCTTCTGTGCAGCCTTCACGGCCGCATGGATATCGGCGGCCGTACCGCGATCAATGGTTGTGAAAGCCTTCGCATCGCAGGGGTTGATCACATCGATGGTCTGGCCATCAGACGCAGCGCGCCATGCGCCGTCAATCAGCAAAGTGGGCATGGAAGTCTCCTTGTTTTTTTAGTGTGCCGGCGCATCGACCAGCAGCTCGCCGCGCTCGAGCGTCAGCGTCGCATCCGGTAGATCGCGCAGCAGGCTGCGGTTCGACTCGGTGACGACGATGCACAGCTCCGGCGCCACCTGATGCAGCTTGCGCAGCGATTCGGCGTACTGCACGGCCAGCACCGGCGCCAGCCCCTGGAAGGGTTCATCGAGCAGTACCAGTCGCGTGCCCACCATCAGCGCACGACCCAGCGCGGCCATCTTCCCCTGCCCGCCCGACAGCGCAGCGCCTGAACGCGGCAGCATCTCTTTCAGCTGAGGCACCACCTCCAGCACGCGTGCGAGCCGGCGGTCGATCTCGTCGCTGCGAAGGCCAAGCACCTCGCATGGCAGCCGCAGATTTTCTTCGACGGTGAGCGTCGGAAACATCACTCGATCTTCCGGCGCATAGCCGATACCGAGACCGCTGCGGCGGTGTCCCGCCATCGTCGTGAGCTCATTGCCCTCGAGTGAAATCGAACCCGACGCCACCGGCAGCAGCCCCATGATCGCGCGCAGCAGCGTCGTCTTGCCGGCGCCATTGCGGCCCACCACCGCCAGCAGCTGGCCAGCCTTGAAATCGGTCGTGATACCGCGCAGCACGGTGATGCCTGCAATACTGGCGCTGACCTTGTCTATCTTCAGCATGTTATTCCCCGATCACGTTGGCGCGAATGACCGGATCGGCCAGCACGTCGGCCGGCTTACCATCGGCCGCGACTTTGCCGGCGATCCATGCAGCCACGCGGGTCGCATAAGTCGACACGATGTCCACGTCATGCTCGACGAAGATCGCTGTCACCTTTTGCTCGTCCAGCGCGCGCATGATGGTCGCCATCAGCCCGTGCTTTTCATCGGACGACACACCGGAGGTCGGCTCATCGAGGATCAGCAGGCGCGGCTTCAACACCAGCGCCATCGCAATATCGAGCAGCTTGCGCTGTCCCTCCGGCAGCGCACCGGAAATCTCGTCGGCACGCGGCAGCAGGCCGACCATATCGAGCACGTGATCGACTTCAGCAGCCGGCACCGATTCCGACAGCGGCTTCCACAGGCCGAGCGAGCGATACTTGCCTGCCGCCGCAATGCGCACACAGTCGCGCACCGTATGCTCGGAGAACAACTGCGGCAGCTGGAATGAACGCACCATGCCGCGCAGCGCGATCTCGCGCGGCGCCAGCTTTGTCACTTCGCGGCCATCGAAAAACACCTGGCCTGCCTGCGGCCGGATCAAACCGGTGCAGATGTTGATGAAGGTGGTCTTGCCGGCGCCGTTCTGGCCGATCACGGCCAGACGCTCGCCTTCGTTGAGTTCAAAATCAATATGATCCGCAACCACCACCGCGCCGAACGCCAGCTGCAGGTCGCGGGTCTGGAGCAGCGCGCTCATGGATTCCTCCGCTTTGTTTCAAGCAGCGCGGACACACCGCGCGGCGCCATGAACACCATCGCAATCAGCACGAGGCCGAGCACCATCTGCCAGGCACCGGTCAGGTAGGCAGCAGCAAACAGCTTGACGAACTCGAAGATCGCCGCGCCGATGAAAGCGCCGACCGGATGAGCCACGCCGCCGAGGATCGCAACGAATACGATCTCGCCCGAACGTACCCAATATCCCATCTCCGGCGTCACCAGTCCCTGCGCGATCGCGAAGATCGCGCCGGACAGGCCGCACAAGGTCGCCGAGATCACATAGCCAGTCCACAGCGTGCGCCACGCGGAAATACCGACATATTCCAGTCGGGTCTCATTAGTCTTTAGTGCCGCCAGTGCCTGGCCAGCCGGCGATTTCAGGTAGCGCAGCACACCGGCACCGAGCAGGAGCGCGAGAATCACGCCGCAGAACAGCAAGGTAGTCTCGAACGCATCGCGTTCCATCACGACGCCAAAGAACGGCGAGCGCTCCAGCCGCAGGCCATCCGAGCCACCGCTGATATTGAAGAACTTCACCAGCGCCGCATATAGCACCATGGACAGCGCCAGGTTCAGCATCCCGAAAAAAATACCGCGGTAGCGCACCACGAACGAGCCGATCACGGCGCCCGACAGTGCGCCCACCACAGCACCCAGCACCAGCAGTAACGCGCTGTCCAGTTGCGCCCACTGCCGTAGCGCGAACGCGCACGCATATCCGCCGGCGCACACATAGAGCGCATGGCCGAATGAAATCTGTGCCGACACGATCAGGATCGAAATACCGAGCGCAGCGATACCAAAGGCAGTACCGAGAATCAGCGGCGTTTTCAGCCACGGTGCAATGAAAGGCACAATGAGTGTCAGCGCCGCCAGCAGCAGCGCGACAATTTTTGCTCTGCGTTCCATTACACCCTCCTCGCCTGTGCAACCGAGAACAGGCCCTGCGGACGGAACAGCAGCACCAGCACCATAATCAGGAACGGCACCAGCACCTCGAGCTCGGGCAAAAGATAGACCGCAAACGAACGCGCCAGGCCAATTAGTATCGCCGCTACCAGCGCGCCCTCGATCTGGCCAAGGCCGGCAGTCGCCACCACTGCGAACGACAGCACGATCATCTCGCCGCCAATACCCGGCACCCACGAGACCGTCGGCGAGGCCAGCGCGCCGGCCAGTGCGCCGAGTACCGAGCCGACCACGAAGGTCAGCAGTGATATGCGTTTAACGTTGATACCCAGCGCCGTCGATACCTCGCGGTGATGCGACACCGCGACGATCTGGCGGCCGACCGAACTGAATTTCAGGAAGCTGCGCAGCGCAATGAAGATCGTCAGCGCCACACCGGGCAGCACCATCAGCTGATAGCGCGTATAGGTAATACCCAGCACCTCGGTCGTGCCGAGGTAATTCACGATCTCGGACACGAAATACGGCTGCGTACCCCAGACCAGGCGCTGCAGATCTTCGAAGATCATGAAAGCCGAGAAGGTGATCAGCAGCTGCAGGATCGGATCCTTGGAATAGATCCGGCGCATCAGCGAGGTTTCCATCAGCGAGCCGAACACGCAGCCGACGATGACGGCGGCCAGCGGCAACAGCAGCAGCGACCAGGCCGGCGACAATTCTTGCGATGCCGCCCACAGGCCGAGGCTGGCCGCCATGTAGCCGCCAAGCGCATAGAAGCTGCCGTGGGCCATGTTGATGATGTTCATCACGCCAAACACAAGGGTCATGCCGAGCGCAACGAGAAAAAGCAGCGCGGCGTAGGACAGGCCGTCCAGCACCGCGAGTATGTAGAGATCCTGCGGCATGGCGAATCTTATAGTCGTTGGAGATTGAAATGACTCGGGGCCGGCCGCGCAGCGACCGGACCCCACACCTTACTGAGGATTAGAACTGCTTGATGCTGGAATCGTTGATGATCGCCGGCTTCAGCGTCTTCACCCATTCAGGTGACTTCTGGCCCACCGGCGTGGTGACCAGCTCGGCCGGATACACCGCGATCTTCTCGAGGGTCGGGAAGTTATAGCCTGCGACCTTCTTGGTCACACCGAGCAGCTGATCTTCGAGGCCCTGACCGTCTTCGCGCATCTTCACGGTGTTGGTCAGGCCGCGGAATTCAACCGAGTGCATCACCGTGGCGACCTGCTCGACCGTCGGCCAGGCGCCCTTGTTGGCCTTGATCGCCCTGTCATAACCAGCAACCAGCCCATCGAGTGCCTGCACCATATGGAACACCGGGTAGATGGGATAGCTGCCGGTCTTCTCGCGGAATTTCTTCGTGAAGTTGTTCAGCTTCGCATTGTCGCGGTGCTGAGGATGTAAGAAGTAATGGTCGCCGCGCGCACCGACGATCACGCCGTCCGGCAAAGCGCTGCCGAGGCGCTCAAGCGAGCTCTCGGCCAGCGGCAACACAAACTGCGACTGCCTGAACAGACCGCGCTGCGATGCCTGCCGAACGAAAGTGTCCAGGTCGCCGCCCCAAGCCGTCGATAACACAACTTCCGGGCGCAGCGCCTGCAGGCGGCTGATCTCGGTCGAGTAGTCGGTTGCGCCGAATTTCGGGAACATCTCGGCAACGATCTTGACGTCCGGCTTCAGCGCCAGCAGCGTATTACGGAACAGCTCCCACGAATCGCGGCCCCATGCGTAGTCCTGGTTGACCACGGCAATCGACTTGATGTCCGGCTTCTGCTTGAGCATGTACAGCACGGTAGCGACCATCTCGCTGGTGGCATTGGCCTGCGTGCGTACAGCGTATTTGTAGCGGCGGTCCTCCAGCACTTTCTCGGTGCCGCAATCCCACATGATATTCAGCACCTTCAGGTCTTCGGCGACCGGCGCGAGCGTGTTGCAGTTACCGCTGGAGATTGCGGCAAGCATCACCTTCGTATCACCCTCCTGGACCACGCGACGATACTCGGACAGCAGCTTGTCAGCGCCGACACCTTCGTCGATAAAGGTCGGCACGATCTTCACGCCATTGATACCGCCGGCCGCATTCAGCTGCTCGATATACAGCTCGGCTGCCGCCTTCGCCGGGACACCGAACACCGATGCCGGACCGGAAAGAAAGGTCGTCACGCCGATCTTGAGCTGCGCCGGCTTGGATTGCGCGACCGCGCCCGACATTGCCAAAGCGGCCACCGAACCGGCGAACAGGCGGCCGAGAAGGGAAAGTCTCATCATCATCTCCAGAAGCACCGGGCGTTGACTACCCGGTCAAAATATTATTACGGTGCCTTTTTATGGGGGAAACAGCACCTTCGGCGGAGTCTGAAGGACATTCAGGATGGCAGCAAGCCCAGTTTATTTAAGGATGCATTTGGAAAATGAAAATCCGCATGCCCTGCACCATTTATGCTCACTGCACATACGCCATGTCATAGAGCAAATCCTGTTTGCGCGACGCAGCAAAGCGGTCGTCAACGCAGAATCGAACGACCGTCTTTCTCATTGACATCAAAAAAAGTCACTAGCATTATGATCAAAACAAGAAGGGTTCACAGGCTGCAGGCGCGCATTTCGGGTGTCGGCGGTCTATTTGAAGCAAGCTGGGGTTCCGGCGAAATCGCCCAACCCCGGTGCCAACTACGACAACCACAACGGAGGAGCACGCATGAAAAAATCAGGCCTTATCGCATCGCTGCTGGCTGCACTTTGCATCACCACCGCACCGGCGGCGCAATCACAAGAACTTTACTGGGCAACCAGCGGCTTCTTCGGCCCGTTCAACATCCAGGGTCTGATCCCCAGCTACCCTGAGGCCAAGCAGATCACGATCCCGGTGTCGATGTGGGTGCTGAAGCATCCGAAGGGCATCGTCGTTTTCGATACGGGTAACAACGCCGCGATCTCCGACAGCATGGACAACTGCAAGAAGTACTGGGCTGCCGGCAGCTGCGACTTCCTGAAGCCGAACCAGAAGCGTGGCGACGTGATCGATATGCAGCTCAAGAAGCTCGGCATCGCGGTCAACGACGTGAAAGTGGTCGTGCATTCGCACACTCACCTCGACCACGCCGGCAACATCGGCATGTTCCCGAAGGCGATCCACGTTATGCAGAAGAAAGAGCTGTATCAGGGCTGGTGGCCGGAGAAGTTCCAGGGCCGCGCAGTGAACGGCACCTTCGTTCTGGCTGATATCGCTGCTGCACGTGACTTCAACTACCTCGAGCTCGATGGCGAATACGACCTGTTCGGCGACGGCACCGTAAAGATCATCCCGACGCCGGGCCACACCATTGGCCACCAGTCGATGAAAGTCAAGCTGCCGCGCATGGGTAGCGTGATCATTACGCAGGATGCGGTGTGGATGCAGGAGAACCTGGACGGCTACGTCGCCGGCCTGAACTTCAGCGTGCAGGCCTATACCGATTCGGTAAACCGCATCAAGATGATGCGCGACCTCGAAGGCGCACAGGTGCTGATGTCGCACGATGCTAACCAGTTCGCCAAGATGGGCGACCGCTGGCACAAGTAATTTTCTGACAAGCCCTTTTGGAGCCCCCCTGCCGGGGGGCTTTTTTGTGTCTCAGTGCATTTGACAGAACACCGCTGACGTCGTTTCGTCAGAGGAACCAAGCCTCACAACCACAAAGCTCTCCAATGATCGAACTGGACCGAGTCAGCAAGCGTTACGGCTCCAAGCCCATCCTGCACGACATCTCCTTTGACGTGAAACCCGGCGAAATCGTCGGCTTCCTCGGCCCGAACGGCGCCGGCAAGACCACCACGATGCGTCTGATCGCCGGCTACACCGCCGCGACCTCCGGCACCGTGCGCGTCGCCGGCCACGACATGGCGAGTGCGAACCAAGAGGCGGCTGCGAAAATCGGCTACCTGCCGGAACAGCCGCCGCTGTATGACGTGATGGACGTGACCTCCTACCTGAAGTTTGTCGCGAAGGCCAAAGGCCTGCCGGCCGCACGCGCGCGCAGCGAGCTCGACCGCGTTCTCAGCGCATGCCGGCTGGAAGACGTGACGAAGAAGGATATTTACAAGTTGTCGAAAGGCTACCGGCAACGCGTCGGCCTTGCCCAGGCACTGCTGGGTGATCCTGATGTGCTGCTGCTCGACGAGCCGACCGCCGGTCTCGACCCGGGACAGATACAGGAGACGCGCGAAGTCATCCGCGACGCCGGCAAGCGCCATGCAGTGCTGCTGTCGACGCACATTCTTCCGGAGGTCACTCTGATCTGCCAGCGCGTGGCCATCATCAACCAGGGCCGCCTGCTTGCTACCGGCTCGCCGCAAGACTTGCAGCAGGCAGCCGACCAGACCAGCGCCGTCGCGCTCGAGGCCACGGGTGACCCTGCTGCACTGGAACAAGCGCTGCGCGCGACCGATGGTGTCGTCAGCGTACGGTTGCAAGCGGTCGGCGCGCGACCAGGGCTGTATTCGATCGACTGCCAGGTCGGCGCCGAAGAAGGCATCGAAGCACGCATCGCGCGCACCATTACGCAGTGCGGCCAACTATACCGGCTGGAGCGCCGGCAATCCACGCTGGAGGACGTCTTCCTCCGTTACATCGGACATGAAGGAGGCCACACATGAACGCATGGAATGGCGTGGCTGCGGTATATGGCAAGGAAATGCAGACGTATTTCCGCTCACCGATCGCGTATTTCGTGATCGCCGTGTTCCTGCTCGGTACCGGCTATTTTTTCACCTACAACATCTTCCTGACCGGCGTCGGCACGATGGACCAGACGCTGCAGAACATGGGAATCCTGTTAATCACGCTCTCGCCCGTGCTGACGATGCGCCTGTTCTCTGGCGAATACACCGGCCGCACGATGGAGCTGCTGATGACGCTGCCGCTGCGTACCTGGCAGGTGGTGCTCGGCAAATACCTCGGCGCGGTATCGATGTTGCTGATGATGACGGCGGCGTCAGCGATCAACCTGATACCGCTCTATCTGTATGGCTCGCCGCATACCGGCAATATCGTCGCCGGCTACCTCGGCTTCCTGCTGCTCGGCATGGCCTGCATTGCGATCGGTCAGCTCTTCTCGTCGCTGACGGAAAACCAGATCGTCGCTGCACTGATCACGATCCCGGTATTGCTGATGTTCTGGTTCGTCGGTCACCTGCAGAGTCTGCAGTCGTCCGTGCTGCTGCGCGACCTGTTCGCGCACCTGTCGTTCTCGCTGCACTATGCCGACTTCATCCACGGCATGCTGCGCTCCGAGGCAGTCGCCTTCTTCCTGGTCGTCGCCGCCGGAGCACTAACGCTCAATACCAGCTGGCTGCAGTGGCGTCGCTAAGCGCGGCCCTGCAAACATGACCGGACACCCTGGACACTACTGGACATTACTGAAAGCTTCCGAACACCATGGATAGCACTTTCCGCTCGGGCCTGATTCTTATTGCCGGCATCGTCCTGCTGATCGCTGCGGCGATTGCGCAGGCGCTGTCGGTCGACTCGTCCGCGATCGCGGTCGCATTGCTGGTCATCGGCCTGATGCTGTGCGGCTGGTCGCTGCTGGCGCTGCGCTCGGACATACGGCGCATGTTCTCCGCCAGCCGGCGCGAGTTACTGCTGACAACCGCCGGCGTCCTCGGCGTGCTGATTGCCATCGCCTGGGTCAGCGCGCTGTATCCGAAGCGGTTTGACATGACCGCCACGCAAGAATATTCGCTGTCACCGGAGACGGTGGCGATGCTGAAGACAGTGACGCGACCGGTGCATATCACCTTCTTCAATGATCGCGGAATGCGCGAAACCGTCGAACTGTATGAGCTGTTCGCCGCGCAGAACGACAAGATCAGCGTGGAGTTCTTCGATCCGACACTCAATCCGGCACAAGCCAAGCTACGCGGCGTGCAGTTTGCCGGCACGGCGTTGTTCGAGAGCGAAGGTCGCAAGATGACGGTGAACGGCCCGACTGAAACCGACATCGCCAATGGCATTATGCGCATCACGCAGACCAAGCAGCAGATAGCGTGCTTCCTCGACGGCCATGGCGAGCCGGATCCGTTCAGTCTCGAATCGCACGACCACATGGAAGGCGATACCGGTCACACGCACGGTCTTGAGACCAAGGTGGTGCAGCACGAGCGGCACGGCATGGCCAAGGCGCGTGGCGCGCTCGAAGCGCTGAACTACCTGGTCGAGAAGGTATCGCTGCTGCAAAGCGGTGTCGACCTGTCGCGTTGTGCGGTACTGATCGTCGCTGGTCCGCAGTCGGCACTGCTGGATGCCGAGGTCAAGGCGATCGATGCCTTCCTCGATAACGGTGGCAATGCACTGTTCATGATCGACCCGTTCGTCAAGACCGGGCTGGAGCGCGTGATCGCAAAATTCGGCATCGTGCTCGAGGATGATATGGTGATCGACCCGGCCAGCCATTTCTGGGCAGACCCGTCCACGCCAGCAGTCACCGACTACAACCGGCATGAAATTACCGACAAGCTGCCGCTGTCATTCTTCCCCGGTGCGCGCTCGATCTCGCCGACGGCCGCCCCGGTGCCGGGAGTGTCGGTACGTCCGCTGGTGAACAGCTCGAAGAAGAGTTTCTCGAATGCCGACCGCTCGAAGGTCGAGTTCGTCGAGGGCAAGACACGCAACGGCCCGCTGACGATGATGGCCACGTCGCGCATTAATCCGCTGTCCGTCGAATCGGCAGAGACCGTGATGCGACGCCTGCGTGGCGAGGCGGTTGACGAAACAAAGCCGGTTACGCCGCGCAAGGAAGCGCGCATCGTGGTGGTGGGTGACTCGGACTTCGCGACCAACTCGTTCTATCACATCCTAGGCAACGGCACGCTGTTCATGAATGCAGTGAACTTCCTGGCCGCACGCGACAACCTGATTGGCTTGAAGCCACGTACCTACGACCTGCCGCAGGTCAGCATGACGAACACGCAGATGAAAGCAACCTTTGTGCTGTCGATCATCCTGATCCCCTTGCTGATGGCCGCGCTCGGAGTGGCGGTCTGGTGGAGGCGTCGGTGATGCGAGGGCGCAGACTGTGGCTGATCTGGGGCCTGCTGGCATTGCTGGCGGTGGTGATCTGGCGCGCCGAGCTTCAGCGCAGCGACGAGATCTCGGCAATGTCGGCACGCGAGACGAAGCGCTTGCTGCCACTGCCAATCGAAGAGATCGGCGTCGTCGAGGTAATGGCCCAGGGGACGATGCACCGCTTCGAGCGCGCATCGAATGGCCTCTGGTTCTATCACGGCATCCATGATGCGTCACAGGCCGGTCATGAACATACGATCGATCCGGCGCAGTCAGACACCATCGCCCAGGCAATGACAGGCTTCGGCCGGATGCAGCGCGAGCAGCAGATACCGCTCAAGGGTGGCGACGATGAGTACGGCATCGCGCGGCCGGAGATGTTTATCATCGTGTATCGCACCAGCACCGACGCACCCCTGGCACGCTATGCGGCCGGCAATGTGACGCCGGATGGCTACGGCCGCTATCTGCTGCCGGTCGGTGGTAACGAAATCGTGACCGTGCCGGAATTCCACATGACGAATCTGCTCGGCCTGATCGATGCGATGAAGAGTGCCGCACCGGTAGCAGCGTCCGCTGGCTCGGCACCTGCTGTGCCTGCAGCTGCAGCACCGACACCTGTAGCATCTACTTCTGCCGCAGGCACGCCGGCGGCCAAACCGACGCGCTGAACGCATGCGAGCATTCCGGCTGTTGTCGCTGCTTGCCGCCTTCGCGGTGGCGCTGCTGCCGGGCTCCGCACTCGCGCATTCCGGCGACGCCACCGGCTTCGCCAGCCTGTCGGTGCGGGATGCGATCGTCACCTATGCATACACGCCGACGGAGAAGTCCGGTGCCGATCCCGTCATCCTGCCCGCGCTGCTGCGCGCGCACATCGCGGTCGACGCTGACGGCAAGCGCTGCGAACTACAGCCGGGCGACGGGCTGACGCTGCGCTTCGATTGCATACAAACGATAAAGCGGCTATCGGTACATGACAGCCTGCCGAGTGCGCTCGGATCTACCCACCATGTGATCGCGATGCTGACCTGGGATGGTGGCAGCGCATCGCATGCGTTCTCTGCTGCGCAGCCAACACTCGATGCTGACCTACAGCGCAATACCGCACCAAACGGTGCGGGGAGCTTTTTCGTGCTCGGCATCGAGCATATCGCCACCGGCTACGACCACCTGCTGTTCGTTCTCGCGCTGGTGCTGTGCGGCGGTGGCCTGCTGCAGCTGCTAAAGATCGTGACCGCATTTACGCTGGCACACAGCGTCACGCTGGGCGTGGCCGCCTTCGATCTGGTGACCCTGCCGTCAGCCCTGGTCGAAGCCGTGATCGCCTTGTCGATTGCCTACGTCGCATTCGAAAACCTGTATCCGCGCATCGCCATCTCACGCCGCTGGACCGTCAGCTTCGCGTTCGGGCTCGTGCATGGTTTCGGGTTTTCCTCGGTGCTGAAAGAGATCGGCCTGCCGAAAGGCAGCGAACTGCTGGCGCTCCTGAATTTCAATCTTGGCGTCGAGGCAGGACAGATTGTGGCGGTGGCCGTTGTGGTGCCGCTGCTGGTCTGGGTCAGGCGACAGACCTGGGGTACACGGGCCGTGCGATGGACTTCAGCGGCGGTGCTGGCAACGGGGCTGGTGCTGTTTGTTGAGCGGGTGGTGTGAGCTGTATCGGAACGACAGCAAACTGAGAATAGTCATCCTGCCGACTGCAGAATCACGGTGTCGCATTCAGGAATCGGCCGCTTTTTCTGCGCCTCCGGACTGGCATATACTCCCGTCATGCGTCCCTCCATCGCCCTCGAACTCAACCGGCACGCGGTCATTGAAGCGACCCAGCGCTGTCGCGCGGCGAACCCGCGTGTGTTCGGCTCCGTGCTGACCGGTACTGCCCGGGACGGCAGCGACCTCGACCTGCTTGTCGACGCGCAGCCGGGTACCACCTTGTTCGATTTGGGCAGGCTGCAAGATGAGCTGCAAACATTATTAGGCGTTCCGGTTGATCTGCTGACGCCCGACGATCTTCCGCCGAATCTTCGTGCAAAGATAATCGACGAAGCTCAGGCTGTAATGTTGGACACTGTACAGCAGGCATCACTGGCGCTGTAGAAGCTGCTGTCAGAGCTGCGCCGGAATCAGACCGGCAAATAAAACGACACGATCAACCGGCGCCCGGGGCAGGCCGGGATCCATCGTCGCAAACCAGAAACCCAACTTTACCTGCGCATCCCGCTCAATCCGCGAGAAGCAAGGGCACCCTCTCAACCCCGGCAATCCCCCACAGCACCCCAAACGCCTTCTTCATCTCTGCCTCTGTTGCCGCAGTCCCGAACGCTGCCAGCCGGATCGCCTTGTCTTCCAGCTCGGGACGCGTGAGCGTATTGCCCGGATCACCCTTCGGTTCGTCGACGCGCGCCTCCAGCACACGGCCATCACGCGTATGCACGGTGACTTTACCGATCCAGCGCGCCGGATAAGCGCCATCGACTTCTTCGTCGAGCTGCATCTTCACCCGCACACGGAAATCGGCCACGTCGGGGTCGCGGTAGCGCTGCTCGAATTCGGTCACGCCGGCTGAACCTTCAATCGCGATCAGCCCGAGCACGGTACCCATCGAGAATTTCCCCTGATGGACAGTCTTGGGATCAACCACCGGACCGAGCACATCAATCGCGCCCTGGTGCACATGCGTGATCACCTCCACGATATCTTCCGGCTTCAGACCATGATCCTTCATCGCCTTCTGCAGCGCATCGGCAGCCGGATGCGTATGCCGGCAGCTCGCGTGGAATTTAAACGAGGTCTCAATCGTTGCCCAGCGTTCGCCCAGACGATCCGTCAGCGCCGCCGGATTCGCATCGCGCGACATGCCGGCTGCCATGCCCTGCGGACCTTCAAGGATCTGCTTCGCGCCGGTAAAGCCCTTCTCTGCGAGCATCGCCGCCATCAGGCCATCGGACGCCGCCTTCGCGGTATGCAGCTGCTTCGAGTCCGCCGCGTCGCGCAGGAATTCCCACAGGCCGGCCGCCTGTGTGCCCGCCGAGCCGATGGCATCCTGCATCTGTCGAGCATCCAGCCCGATCAACCGGCCCACCGCAATGGCCGCAGCGACCGTGCCGACCGTGCCGGTGGTATGAAAGATCTTGTAATGCGAACGACCCAGGAATTCGCCAATGCGTATGCCGGCTTCGTAGCCCGCGACCGACGCAGTCAGCAGCGCCCGGCCTGACAGGCCGCGATCCTGTGCTACCGCAAGCACCGCCGGGAAGATCACCGTCGCCGGATGGAATACCGAGCCATTGTGCACATCATCCTGCTCTGCATAATGCGACGCTGCCGCGTTCACCATCGCGGCGAACAACGGCGAGGTCTTGCGGCGCGAAATCAGTACTTCGGCACCGCCCTGCTGCGGCCCCTGCTCGCGCGCGAATGCGTCGATCGCCTGCACCGTCCGGCCCGCCTTTCCCGCGAGTGCGGAACCGAACCAGTCCAGCAGCAGGTCTTCGGTGCGGCGCAGCACCGGCTCGGGAATATCCTCATAGTTCAGGTTCGCTGCGAAGGCCGCGAGCTGGGCGCCGGGTGCGATCGTGTCTTTCATCATGACCTCCAATCAGCCACCATCGTTGTCAGAACGACCGCGGCATGCCGAGCACATGCTCGGCGACGTAGGAAAGAATCAGGTTGGTCGAAATCGGCGCGACCTGATACAGCCGGGTCTCGCGGAACTTGCGCTCGACGTCATACTCGGCCGCAAAACCGAAACCGCCGTGATACTGCAGGCAGGCATTCGCGGCTTCCCATGACGCATCGGCCGCCAGCATCTTCGCCATGTTCGCTTCGGCGCCGCAGGGCTGGCCGGCATCAAATAGCTCGCAGGCACGGTAGCGCATCAGGCTGGCCGCCTCGACATTCACAAAGGCTTTCGCGATCGGGAACTGCACGCCCTGGTTCTGGCCAATCGGCCGGCCGAACACAATGCGCTCGTTCACGTACTTCGTCACCTTGTCGATAAACCAGTAGCCGTCGCCGATGCATTCGGCAGCGATCAGTGCGCGCTCGGCGTTCAAGCCATCGAGAATGTATTTGAAGCCCTTACCTTCTTCGCCGATCAGGTTCTCGGCGGGAATCTCCAAGTTCTCAAAGAAGAGTTCGTTGGTCTCATGGTTGACCATGTTGCGAATCGGCCGAACTTCGAGGCCATGGCCGATCGCCTCACGCAAATCGACGATAAAGATCGACATGCCTTCAGACTTCTTCGTTACCTCGGCCAGTGGCGTGGTGCGTGCCAGCAGGATCATCAGGTCCGAGTGCTGTACGCGGGAGATCCAGACCTTCTGGCCATTGACCACATAGCGGTCGCCTTTTTTGACGGCGGTGGTCTTGATCTTCGTGGTGTCGGTGCCGGTGGTCGGCTCAGTCACGCCCATCGATTGCAAGCGCAATTCGCCGGCCGCGATCTTCGGCAAATAAAACTCCTTCTGTACCTTCGAACCATGCCGCAGCAAGGTACCCATGTTGTACATCTGACCGTGGCAGGCACCGGAATTGCCGCCGGCACGGTTGATCTCTTCCATGATCACCGACGCCTCGACCAGCCCGAGCCCGGACCCACCGTATTCCTGCGGAATCAGCGCAGCCAGCCAGCCGGCTTCGGTCAGCGCAGTGACAAAGGCTTCGGGATAACCGCGCTCTTCATCCACCTGCCGGAAATAATCGGCGGAGAATTGCGCGCACAAAGCGCGCACGGCATCGCGGATGTCCTGATGGGCATCGTTAGGTTTCATTCGGGTATTCCAGTGAGACGGGGATGGCTGCGATACGTCGCCGCACCATCGATGGTTTGCAGACGTTAAGCCAAGTGTGAAGGAATGCCCGGAACCGGGCAATTCGCGAGTTTTTAGGCAGGGCTTGAAGGCGGATTAACCCCGCTGACGGCAGGATTACGCTGGAATATCTTCCGCTAACCCATGGGACAGGCCGCGCAGTTCGGAGCAAGCGCCTCCGCCAATTGCAGGCAAATCAGGCAGCGATCGTCGCGTCGCCGGTCAGTAGTGCGACCAGCTCACGCGCAAACAGCGGCAACGCCTGCAAGCTGCGTACGCAGATCTGCAGCTTGCGTACCGCCCATTCGTCGGCGATCTCGACGCAGCGGATATTCATGCTCTGCGCATGGCGCGCAGCCGACGAATACGGCACCACGCCAATGCCGACATTGGACTCGACCATACGGCAGGCCGCTTCGAAATTGCCGACCTGGATGCGGATTTTGATCTGCCGGTTCAGCTCATTCGCCGCTTGTCCGAGGAAGGCGTGAATCGCGCTGGCCTCGACCATGCCGACGAAGTCATAGTCGAGCGCCTCGCTGAATTCGATCTTCTCGCGTGACGCCAGCGAATGCGACTCGGCCGTGACCAGCACCAGCCGGTCCTCGCGGAACGGCAGCACTTCCAGCCCTTCGGTGCGCACATTGCCGGCGACGATGCCGACATCGACCTTGCCTTCGCTGACGGCACGGACGATGTCATTCGACATGCGCTCCTTCAGCTCGATGTTCACATCCGGATGCGACGCGAGGAACGCAGGCAGCAGCGCCGGCAGGTACTCGGCCATCGCGGTGGTGTTGGCGAAAATCCGCACATGGCCGCGCGCGCCTTTCACATACTCGGCCAGGTCGCCGCGAAGGTCCGTGAGCTGCTGCAGTACCAGCCGCGCATGGTGCATGAAGGCCTGACCCGGCGGTGTCAGCGTCACCCCCTGGCTGGTGCGATACAGCAGCTTCACACCCAGCCCTTCTTCGAGGTTCTTGATCCGGATCGATGCCGCTGGCAGCGACATATGGGAACGCTCCGCACCGCGCGTCAGGCTGTTGGCCTCCGCGATGTTCACGAAAAGCTTGATATCGGGGAGGTCGAAATGCGCTGCCATACCGGTGTCACCTGTTGAATGTTGCCTGCTGCGTTGCGTGGTGCAACGCGTGATGCCCTGCGTGATGCGTTACTGATGCTTTAGCCAAAAATCGGGAAGCGCTGGAAGTCGCCGTACAGCAGCGACTTGCTGTCGCGATGTCCGAGCCAGTCCTCGATCAGGGTGGCATAGACACGCCGAAAATCGGTGGTCATCCGAAGGTTACCACCTTCGTCGAGGTCATTAAGCGAAGGCACCTCGCCATAATGGCCGCCCTTGACCGAATTGCCGATCAGGTACATGTGGTTCGCCGTCCCATGGTCGGTGCCAAGGCTGGTGTTCTCAGCCGCGCGGCGCCCGAATTCGGAGAACACCAGCACGGTCACGTCATCGGCGCGGCCGATACGCTCCATGTCCTTCATGAAGCCCGAAATCGCATCCGACACATATGACAGCAGACGACCATGCTGCTCGTTCTGCTGCACATGGGTGTCGAAGGCATTATGGCGGTAGGCCACGTAGAAAAGACGCGACGACAGACCGGCGTTGATCATCGATGCGACCTTCGGCAAGTCGACCGGAATAATGCCGTAGTCGATCGGCGTACGGTAATTGTCCCAGGCGTCGCGCACAAGCTGCGACGCTTCGCGCGCGCTTCGGGCCACTTCGTCGAGGAATTTGCGGGAAGCGTTCGTGCCGCTCGAGGCCAGCGGATTGTCGAGCAGCGAGCGACTCTGCAGCAGGCCTTTGCGCAGGAAGCGATCCGGATTATCGAACACCACCGGCACGTGGCGCGCAGCGCGTACCGCCAGCGATTGACGCTCGTCGATGTTGACCAGGAAGTTCGGCGTATCCGCCGGATCGATCGCATCGGCGACACGGCCCAGCCAGCCGTACGGCTCACCGCCGTTCGGCACGCCGGTATGCCAGTAAGCCGCCGACGTAAAGTGAGAGAACGACTGACGGTCGTAGCCACAGCCGTGCACGATGGCCATCTTGCCGTCCTTGTATAGCTGCTCGAAGCCGGACATCGTCGGATTGAAGCCAAAGCGCTCGTCGATGATCCGGACTTTCTCCGGACGGATGCCGATGCGCGGACGCAGCTGGTAGTAAGTATCGTCAGCGTAAGGCACCAGCGTGTTCAGTCCGTCATTCGCGCCGCTGAGTTCGACGACGACAAGAATGCGTTTGCTCTCGGCGCCGGCCGCGCGTGCGGAAGCCAGCGGCAGGCTGGCCGACAGGCCGGCCGCGCCCAGCGCCTTGAGCAGATCGCGGCGGCCTGAGTTGACGTGTGAATAGTCCATGTTCATCCCAACTGGTAAGCCGGCAGCGACAGGATCACATGCAGCGTATTGCGTAGTGCGTCCTCCATGTAGCTGTCAGCGAGTTTCAGGTCAGCGGTGCCGAGGTCGTCCTCGAGCAGCGCAGTCAGCCTGGCGCGGGTGGCGCTGTCGACGGGCTGCATGGCCAGGAAGCGCGCCAGCAGATGATCAACCGCCTGCTGTGCAGTGCGGCAGCCGGCATCACGCACCAGCTGCGACACATCGAGCTGTGCGGTGGTACGCGGAATCGGCTTGACCTTCTCGATCGCCTTGCGCCATGCGTGATAGCTGGCCAGGCGGGTGTTGAAATCTTCATTGCGATCGTTTTGCATCGACATCGACGTCACGTCCTTGCCGTCCGGTTTGGTCGCTGTCGTCACGTCCTTGCCCATCGCCAGCTTGTCGGCGACCGGCACAATGCCATAGCGCTCGTCGGGCACGCGGTCGTTGGCGACGAAGTCAATCGGCGGGAACACGGTGTCATAGACAAAGTTACCGCGCACGAGCAGCAACCCCGGCGTGATCCAGCTCCTGCCCTGTGCCCAGCCGGCCACGTTCGGCGGGAACAGCAGCTTCTGGCCCATCGCATCGGTGAGGTCGTTGAAGTCAGGGATACCCGGGATCTCGGTCAGGCCCATCTTACGGTAGGTCGACACCACCAGTTCGACCGGCGGCTTGATGCGGGTCGCGACCGAAGGCTCGCTGTAGAAGTCACGTGATAGGAAGATCGTTTCGAGGAAAGGTGCGATCTCGTAGCGATTGTCGCGCAAAAGCTTGCCGAGCTTGCTACGCAGCGCAGGCGAAACTTCCTCGCGCACGAAATAACGATACAGCTTGGAGGCGACGTACTCGGAGGTTGCCGGTTGCGCGAGGATGATATCGATTACCTGCACACCATCGAAATTACCGGTGATGCCGAACACGGTCTTGGCCTCATCGTCATGCTTGTCCGGATTGACCACGAACTTCAGGCCATCGAAATTCCAGCCGGTGAAAGCGCGCGCAGCTTCGCGGATGTCCTCCTCGGTGTAATTGCCGACACCCATGGTGAACAGCTCCATGATCTCGCGCGCAAAGTTCTCGTTCGGCGCGCCCTTCACGTTCACCGCGGAGTCGAGATAGGCCAGCATCGCCGGATCCTGCGCGACCGCGATCAGCAGGTCACGGAAATTACCAGTCGCCTTCTCGCGCAGCATGTGGTTCTGCAGCAGCATCTTGCGGTAGTCGCGGACCTTCTCGTCGCTGGTCGCGAAATGGCCGTGCCAGAACAGCGTCATCTTCTCTTCCAGCGGACGCTTGGTGTTCAGCATGCGGTTCGCCCACCAGTACGCGATACGCTGCGACTCCAGCTTGGTCGCACGCAGCCAGAACAGATAACGGTCGGCGACCTGCTGCAATTTGCGATTGCCTTCGGGCTTGGCCTTCACGCCAAGCGCCTGGCCGGTTTCCTTCGCCAGATCGGTCGCCGCCGGACGCGACGGCGAGAACGGCTCCAGGCCCGGATCAAACGCTCCCGATTCCTGAAAAGCTGGCAGCGAATGCGTGATTGACTGATAGCGCACCAGCGTCAGCACCGCCTGCCGCGGCGACATCGCCGCGAGCTGAGCAACCTCGGCCGGCGTGCCGCCGAAGCCGGCACGCTCCAGCAGATGCGCAGCACGCATGCGGCTCCACTGCGCGGCTGGCAACGGTTCAAGGTTGTCGATCCAGGACGCAGGCGCTGCGTGCGCCACGGCCGCCACGCCCGTCAACATCAGGGCTATGAATAAGGTCTTCAGGGATCTCATGGTTCTTCCTCCCGCAAGCAAGCCTGCAGGAATTGAGGGGACGGTGGACTGCCCAATTAAAGTTGCCTGTCTGGGAACGCCACCCGCAGACTGGCGCGCCCTGATGAGCTTGTTAAATTTTTTGGAACCGCAGTGTAGGACGCTGATGATATCTTCGCAATACTGCAATTCATGAATCCTGCTCTGGCGTGGGCGCTACGATAACAAAAAAGAGACTGCTCGGGACACTTCTTGCTGCGCTTCTGGGCGTGCTTCTCGGCGCTCTTCCCACCTGCGTTTTCGGCGCCACCGCCAGGGTGTACGGCATCTTAGACCAGGGACTGGTCGGCGGATTTGACGAGCACATCCCGGCATCGGCCCACGACATCCGCCATAACTGGGGCAAGGGCAACGGCAGCAACTTCCGGACGAATTTTACCTCGCGATTCGGCTATGAATCGTATGAGCGAATCTCAGACGACCTGGAATTCGAGGTGCGGCTGGAGAGCACAATCGATCCCGAGTCCAGGTTCTCGTTCGACCGCCACACCTACATCGGCATGAACACTCGCTACGGCACGTTCAGGATGGGCCGCACGCGCGACCTGATCAACGGCGCTGCCAGCCGCGTCGATCCCTTCATCAACGATGGCCTGGTACAGGACAAGATTCTGGTGGCGCAGCATGCAAGCATCGGCATGTACCGCATACCGCGTTCGTTCACCTACATCTCACCGAATGTTGGCGGCCTCCAGTTTAGTGCGCAGTACGGCATGCGCAAGTCTGCACTCGACACCAGTGCGACGAAACTGCTGCTGACCTATGACGCTGCCGCCTGGGGGTGGCACGCCGGGATTGATCTGCCGTCGCGCGATCATTACACCGGGGATAACAATTCAATCGTTTATCACTACGGCCCGCGTGCACGCAATGTCGTCATCGGCGCGCTGCGGAAATTCGGCAGCATCCGGGTCTCGGGCCAGATCCTGCACTCGACGCGTGACATGAACGGCGCCGGTGTCGATCCGGCGCTACCGCGTATCAACGGCAGTCCCTGGGGCTGGATCGCGACAATGCGCATGCCTGTCACCGCCGGCGAGCTGAAATTTGTGCTGGTCGACAGCGAGCAGGTATTCAACAAGTACGGCACCTGGCAGCCGATACGTGAAATCGGCTTCGGCTACGAGCACTTCTTTTCGAAGGACACCGTGTTTTACCTTCAGCTCGGTCATGAGCAACGCTCCGGCGCCGGCCACTGGCACGCCGGACTGTGGAAGCGCTTCTGAACGATGATGCAATTCGCTGCTGCAAAGAGGGCGGAATCACGGCAAAATCCGTAAAAACAACCACCGTTCCGGGACCAACAATGACTCTCTCCAGAAACGCTCGTCGTGGCCTCGTTGCCGCCCTGCTGATCGCCACCGGCGTATCGGCCGCCAGCCTCGTGACTGCCGAAGACACCGAGCAGGACTTGCTGAGCCGCGCGCTGTCCGTATTCCAGCCGCTGCCTGACACGGCCCATGTCGATGACTATCCGCACTCGGCTGCACGCGTCGAGCTCGGCCGCAAGCTGTTCTTCGAAACCCGCGTATCCACTGACGGCCGCACCAGTTGTGCTACCTGCCACAGCCCGTCGTACTATGGCGCCGACTCGCTAGCGCAATCGGTCGGTGTACATGGACAGAAGCTGCCGCGCAATGCGCACACCGTGTTCAACACGTCGCTGCTGGTTTCGCAGCACTACGGCGGCAACCGTGCGACCGTTGAAGAACAGGCGATGAAGGCGCTAATCAGTCCGCTCGCATACGGCAACAAGAGCTTTGAAGAGGCCGAGACCAAGCTTCGTGCGCTCGGCTACCAACAGCTGTTCGATGAGGCCTTCCCGAACGAAAAAGAGTCGGTATCGGCCGAGCACTGGGGCGTGGCCGTCGGCGCATTCGAGCGCACGCTACTCACACCCGCACCGTTCGACCGCTATCTCAAAGGCGACACGCGCGCCATCAGCGCGGAAGCAAAAGCGGGCCTGGACAAATTCATCAGCTATGGCTGCGCTGCCTGCCATAGCAGCTCGACTGTCGGCGGGCGCATGTTCCAGAAATTCGGCCTGACCGAGGATTACTGGAAAGCGACCGGCAGCGTCGAAATGCCGCAGCTCAAAGGCCGCGACAAGGGCAAGTTCCATGACACCGGCAAAGAAGAAGACCAGTGGATCTTCAAGGTGCCACAGCTTCGCAATGTGGCGATGACCCCGCCCTACTTCCATGATGGCTCGGTGGCCACGCTGGATGATGCGGTACGCGTGATGGCAAGACTGCAGCTTGGCCGGCAATTGTCCGACGCGGACGTGCGCCAGATTGTCGCCTTTCTTGAAACACTGACCGGCGAGGTACCGGAAAATTTCGCGAAGGCGCCACAGCTGCCGGTGGGCTCGCTGCGTACGCACTAACTGTAAGTGGTAGGCGCAGGCCTGTAACGCCTGCTCAGCCTGCGCCAACTTCCGGTGCAGGCTGATGCCGGCAGATCGACGACAGGAAAATTTCCGTCACCAGTAACGGCTGCCGCGCATATCGGTAAAGCGTGCGGCGCGCAAAAAACTGTTGCCGGAGCCGGCGCGCTGCGCCTCTGGCCAGACGATACAGCGGGCTGCATGCATCAATGATCGTCAACTCACGCCGGCACGGACGAGCCTCGCCCGTACCGAACAGCAGTGTGCCCAGCGGCCGCTTGCCCAGCGCGACTAGCTGCGGATCGGCATGGAGCCGGCGTGACAGGTGAACGGTGCGCGCCGCAATCAGCGGCTCATCACCACGAGTCAGCACCACCTCGCGCACCCGCGCGCGCGCACTGCCTCCAGCCAGTAACCGGCGCTCGTCATCGAGCACGCGGCCGGGGCCATCGCGAAGCAGCGTCAGTTGCACCGGACTGCCAGCAGCACGTACCAGCGCAACGGTCATCGAGGTATCGAGCAGCAGCCACGAGCGAACAGCCGCCGGCATACGCGCGAGCCTGCGCTGATCGGCGACAAGCCAGCGTTCTCGCGAATCGCTACCGGCGTGCGCGCTGCCCGCCATCTGTGTTTTGCGAGGCCTGGCCACTCAGCGCGTCGGTATAGTCGCTGAAGTCTGCTTGAGCGTGACCTGGCAGACATCGGAGCCGTCGGCGGGGGGACGGTCGCCAAACAGCTTTTTCAGCGGCACCCAGACAATCGACGTGGCCAGCCGTACCACGGTCTGCAGCACATCGCCAGCGTTCGGGCCGATGCTGAAATCGCTGAAGCTACCGCTGACCTCGATCGGCGTCTCCAGACTCAGGAACTGCGCCGTCTTCGCTTGCGGCTGCAAGCGCATTTTCAGCCTTTCACTACCGAAGTCGATTGCCGTGCTTCCGGTCACGCGCATCCGGCTGGTATCAATCACCAGCTGGTCCTGCTTTAGCTTCCCCTCGTTCAGACTGAAACGCCCGACCGCACAATTGATCACTGACTCGTTTTTCGGGTCCAGTGTCGGCAACAGCGCGACAAACAGGTTCACGGCCCACAGGTCGAAGATGCCGGCACGCAGCCGCTGTGGCCACACCGCGAAGTCAATGCGGCCATTGCCGTGCGCGAGCAGCTGCGAGAGTTGCGGCGCACGCGCGCTGACATCCATCGCCAGGCTGACGCGACCATCGAGGTCGCTGCCGGACCGGAGCCGGCGGCCGATTACCCCATAGTCAAAATTATTAATGTCGATCTTCAGCGCAGCAAGTACATCGTTCTCGCGCGGCTCATACGACAGCCGCCAGTCGGCGCGGCCGCCTGGCATGCTCAGCTGCACCGGACCGATCTCGGCACGGCCGTCGGCCAGCGTCGCCTGCAGGCTGCCCTGGCCAAGCAGGTCGGCTCCAGACTTCACCTGATCCACGTTCACCGACAAGCTTGCGTCGGCCTGCGACAAATTCTCGCGCGACAGCAGGCCCTGCACCTTGTCACTGGTCTCGACTGCCTTACGGCGCAGCGCCTGCACGTCGCTCTTCTGTTCTGTTTTATCCTCGCTCTCGGCCTTGTCCTTGTCCTTGCCCTTCTGTTCCAGCGCAGACCAACCATCGGTACGGAAATCATCCAGCTGCACCAGCGGTGCCGACAGCGCGATCTCCACCTTCGGCTTCTCGCGTGCGGTGTCGATCGCACCGCGTCCGTGCAGCCGGCTGCTGCCGATCTGCAGCCGCAGGTTATCGACTGCATAGCCGCGCGCATTCATTCGGAAGCGCCCTGTGGCTGACCACGGGCCCCAGGGCGGCATTGATACGCGCAGCAGTTTGTCGAGCGTATCCAGCCGCGGGCCGCGCACACTCAGCGCGAGCTCGGCATCTTGCGCACCGATATCGCGATCGATACTGCCCGACAGCTGCAGCTGCGTTTGTGCGGCATCCACGTTCAGCTCGAAAGGCACGCGAAGCGTCATGTCAGCGAGATCCTTCATCGTCGCACTACGCAGCTTCAGCACGATGGGCGACTGGTCAACCGCGCCGTTCAACTGCAGTGCCACGCGCTCACCGGGGCGCGCCGAGAGGCTGCCGCTGGCCAGCGCCACCTGCAGTTGCGACTTCCTACTCGGGTCGCGCAACACCAGCCGACCGCCGCTGACCTCGGCTGCCACCACCGCATTGGCCATCAATGATGCGAGCCGCGTCGACCGGCTGTCGATGTACACATTCAGCCTTTCGACACCGGCATCGATATTCTGCACAAGCCGCAGCTGGCGCAGTACACGACCGACATCGACCGGCGCCGCCGACAGCCAGAACTGCGCGCGTGGTTCTGCACTGCGCAGGTCCAGCGCTACCGCGCCTTCGTAGCGGCTACCGGCGATTTCCGCGAAGAAGGGCGAGCTCTGCATCGCACCGTCGCGCACATGGCCGTCGAAACCGATCTCGCCAAGTTCGAGCTGGGTACCGCGGATGTCGCGCGCGCGCACGCGCACATCGGCGTCATCCAGCACCAGCCTTGCCGGCAGTGCCGGGATGTCAAGGCTGGCGCGCTGTCCCGGGCTGGCCGGCACCGATGGCGGCAGCAGTCCGTCAAGCTGCGCGATGTTGACGCTGGCGATATCGAGCGTAGCCTTCAGCCGTTGCCGCTTGCCGTCACTGTCCTGAGCGATATCGGAATATAGGCTGCTATCGCCGACCTGAAAAACCAGGTTCGACAACGCCCAGTGATCGGCATTGCCGCGCACACGGCCGGCCAGCGCAATGGGCAATGTCGATTGTGGGTTCAGCCCCAGCCAGTTACCGACATCGCCAGCGCGCTCGGCACCGAGGCTGAAGATCAGGTCGGCGCTCTGATCCGCACCGTTGAGCGTGCCCGCAATCCGTCCGGCGATGCGGTCGGTCTGCAAGGTCAGCTCGACCGGCGAGCCGCCCTTCTCCATCATCGCCAGCAGCGAATCACCGGTCAGCCGTGCCTCCAGCGGCCGGCCGAGCAGACTGCCCTTCAACTCACCGGCGAGCGCCGTCGTGCCACCGACACCGACCTGCAGACGCTCGACGGTGAAGCTGACCGGGCGCGCGCCGGCTTGTGTGCTCCCTTGCCCGCCCGCCTTGCCCTGGGCATTACCGTAGCTGAGCCGGCTTTGCGTGAGCAGCACCCGCGTCGACAGCGAACGCATCAGCGCATCGCCACGCGCGCCGGTGGAAGTCACATCGAGCTGCAGCGTCCCCAGCCGGCCATCGATGCCGGGAAGACCGGCAAGGAAGCGCGCGAGTCCGCCGACCGGCGAATCGGTGGCGCGGAAATGCAGTGCCAGCGACTGCTTGCCTGCGTCGGCCTCGAGACTGCCCTTCATCGGCACCTGTTCAATCGTCGCTTCAACCGGCACGCTGAGGTGGCCGTCGTCCAGCCGCACCTGCAGCGATGCCGCGCGGATGTCCCCCGGTAGGCTGAGCCATTGCGCCACGCCGAGCTGCAGTTCAGCATCCACTGCCTTGAGCGCCTGCAGGTCCACCTTCGCATTCGACAGGCTGCGGTACAGCGCAGCGAGATCGGTCGGCTCGTCGTCGTCGCCCTGCCCGAGGAAAGGACGCAGGTCGAGCGCCTCGACGCCCAACGCACCAGTCAGCTTCGGGCGCGCGCCGCGACCGTCCAGCGCCAGCCAGCCGGCCATCACCGATTTGCCGAGCGAACCCGACAGGCCGTTGATCCTGACAACGCCTGGTTCGAGCAACAACGTGCCGGCCAGGCCGGCCGCACCGGCGTTCGGCAGCGGCACACCGATGACCTTGCCGAATTGCGCCAGATCAGGCGCGCCGAGGCCAAAGCGCAGCTCGCTGTCCTGCCCGCCGACCTTGCCTTGCACCGCCAGGCGGCCGCCGGCGAAATCCAGCTGCAGCGACAGCGGCCAGCCGGGGCGGCCTTGCAGCAGGGCGGCGAGTTCGCCGCCGTCAATCACCAGCTCATACGGCATCGCGCGCTCTACCTTGCCACTGGCACGCAGCGTGATACCCGAGCCCAGTGGTAACGCCGCCTGCAGGCGCTCGAGACGGAATTCATGCAGCGGCGCGCTCCCGGCCTGATAAACGACAGTCAGATTACCGAGCTCGATATCGCGAATGTCGATGCCGGCGGCATCACTGGCGCTGAAACCGGCGCTATCGGATGTGTCTTCCTCAGCCGCCGCCAGGCCGAATAACCAGTTGCCGCTGCCGTCATCGCGCTGCCGGAGGTCGATACGCACATCGCGGGCCAACAGCCGGTCGGCGCGGAATTCGCGGCGCAGCAGCGGTAACAGGTCGAGCTTCACTTCGATGGTGCCGATGCGCAGGAAATCGCCGCTGCCAAATCCGGCCGGCTGCGCAACGCGCACGCCGCGCACCAGCAATTGCGGCCGCAATCCGATGCGCAGCTGAAGCTCGCCATCGATATGCACAGCACGACCGGCTTTTGCCGACAGCAGGCGCGCTACCGCTTCGCGCTGCCAGCCCAGGTCAACAGGAATGCCCAGCAGCACCGCTGCTGCGAGGGCAGCGACGAGAATCAGGAAGACGCGGACAGCGATGCGCCCGAGCCGGCGGCGGACAGAAAACGGCGGTGTGTCGGAGGTCGAGGGTCCCATGCCGGGAGAATAGCCGAGAGAAACCAGCTGCGGAACAGGCCGCCTGAACGAATGACGCCGCGCGCCCCGAAACCGGGGCCGACGGCTTGCTTCTCCCGTGGCTCAAGCCATGAGGCCCGAGAAAAAACCAGCCTCCCCCCATGGAGAGACTGGAAAACCCAACGCGAGAGAAAAATCTCTGACTTGCCAACCCCCGGCCGGCCGGAGAACCGGCCGGGGATCGCGGCTGACGAATCAGCCTTTACTCACTACCGATCAGTTCTTCGGCAGCTTGAACACCATCAGCGTGCCGCCTTGCGGAACGATGGTATTGGTGCCCTTCACATGGTCGATCGCGGAGGCCAGACGCTGTGCGTCAACACCCCAGCCCGCCTGCACGGCGATGTACTGCTCGCCGTCGACTTCATACGCGCTCGGCACACCGATCACGCCGGAGGGTGCTGCATACTCCCACAGGATCTTGCCGGTCTTCGCATCCATCGCGCGGAACTTACGGTCAGGCAGACCGCCCGAGAACACCAGGTTACCGCCGGTGACGAAGGTCGGCGACCAGATCTGGTCGGCGAACTTGGTCGACCAGGCCAGCTTGCCGGTCTTCGGATCCCAAGCCTGGATCTCACCGATCGACTGCTTAGCACCCGGGCCAAGGCGGACGTTGGTCAGCACGCCTTCGAGCGGGAAGCCGATGAACAGGTCACCCGCCTTGTACGTGGTCGCCTCG
>JACCDS010661196.1_pt1 | contig 40822 bp, 22 predicted proteins | sample 7446441 | NCBI WGS metagenome assembly JACCDS01 (sample SAMN15323445, study PRJNA562643) | freshwater metagenome | isolation source: river surface water | place: USA:Blue River Watershed | collected 2017-08-17 | reverse complement strand
CTTTATGCTTTATTCTTTAAACCTTCTAGTTTTTCTTTGAAAATGGTGAATCGCATTTTCGCCTCCTGAATAAACTCATTATCCTTCACATCCCCAATCACCGCATCCAGTTCTTTTGCATTGCCAAACATCGCTAAACGGAATGGATCTTCGTAGTCTTTTGAACGAGAACGTTCGATGCCGGCTGTTAAGAAATCAGAGGTAATAATGGCGCGATCAATCCAGGCTGGGATATTTTCGAAAGCTTGTGGGTTGATTTGCAATAGACCGTTGAGGGCATTTTCGAATTTTTGTTCTGGGTAAAGTGCTGCTTGTTTTTTATAAAACTCGTGTACTTGCTTCCATCGGGTAATTTTGCCCGTTTTGATGTCACTTTTTAGGCTCTGAATGAAGCCAGAAGGAATCAATTGCCCCCCTAGATTTTCCCATACTTGTATGGCTGTCGCATTCTTTAAGGTCGCTTGCAAAAGTTCAGATGGCGGTGTAGAAGGATGGCGCTCGGAGGTGGCTAACCATTCTTTGGCCGCATGGTAATTCAATAAGTCATGGAAAATCTGGTAAGCTTTGTGTGCCTTCGCGATGCGCGTTCTGCGTTTCGTGTTTTCGATACCAGTGGCGTAGATGGCTAAAGGATTTGAAGCATTTGCCGGGTCTTGTAACCAGGCTCTTCCGTCGCCCCCGCCTAAGGATTCTGAAACCCATTTTTCCAATAATTTAATCCCTTGCAAGATTTCTGAAACTGTATCTGGGGCTAGGAAATCGAACTCAAGTAACATGTCTTTGTTCGTTCTTTGGTCCCTGGCTGCGAATTTCCAAGCATTACGCGCTAGGGCGTACATATTGTATTGGAACCAATAGCCGGCTATAATCAATAAACCGCCTTCTGAATCGTCGTTTCCAATGAGGGAGAAGGGTAGAGGATTGTGGATTTCGCCTGGGTAATTGCCTTTTGAAATCAAATTAAACGATGCGAATTTGGAGTTGTGTTTTAAGGCTACTGATAAGCCTGGCCAAAATCCGCGTCCCGCCTGTAATTCTCCATCCGCTCCACGGGAATTGTGGTTCGAACCTAGAGTTGCTCCAGCGGCCATATTGCTTTGGCCATTGACGATTGCTGCACACAAGAACGAGTTGTTGTGGTGTTGTTCGTGGGCTGGAAAAATAAGCGAATTCAATACCTCACAGCAGGAAATGGTTGAGTTGCTTCCTAAGAAGGAGTTGATCAAACGAGCACCGTATTTTAGTTGAGAATGTGCTGCTAAGATAAAACGAACTGCTTTAACGCCGTAGAATATGCGGCAGCCTTCGTGGATGATTCCGTTAACGATTTCGCATCCTTCACCTATTTGAGTGGAAGCTTCCGCGTTTGAGATGATTGTTAAGTTTTTTAATTTATTGGCGCCTTTGATATAGGTGTCGGTGCCCATATTGACGTCTTTGATGATTCCGGTATTTTTGATGACGGTGCGATCGCCGATTTGACCATAGAATCCTCGTTTCGATGAGAATTCTTGGATCGTCATTTCTTTGTATTTCGCTTGCAACAGGCTGTCATCACGGTCTTGTGTCCACAAAAAGGCATCGGCTGGTTTCATTCCCACGAAAGGAATGACCTTGCGGCCGCCGTTTTCGTTCCCTAATTCCATCCAAATTCGGATGCGTTCTTCCTCCCCTTTTTTTACAATACCATTTCCAAATTTCGCCGTTGGTGTCGTCGCTAATTCGTTCACTTGGAGGATCATTACTTCGTTTCCGATTTGGTAATGAGATAATAAATTCACGCGGTCGATGGCTACATTATCACCAAAATCACACGAAATCAAGGTGCTATTATACAGTCCCACCGGCATGCGGAGGTTCTTGAATTCGAGGTAGCAGCTTTCCAAAACCCCGATCCGATTTACCCCAAAAAAGCGGCAATTCTTTACCAAATAAGGATTAAATCCTTCTTTCACCCACACATCTTTCCAGTTTTCAGCCTCGTTCAGATTCGCCTCCAGGATACTAATTTCACGCGGAGCTAAAGCCCGGTAAGCAGCTAAATCGATGGTAGAATTTCGGTGATCGAATTCTGTTTGGCCCTCCTCTAAAAAGGCTGGCGTTACGAAATCGAAACCGAGTTTTGAAAGGGGTTTTTTATCAATTCTATTCATAACTCATAAAATTCAAGCGGCAAATCATCCGGATCTGCGATAAAGGTAAATCGCTTTCCGGTGAACTCATCGATGCGAATAGGCTCCGATATAATGCCTTTTTTGGTTAATTCCTGAACCGTAAGATCCAAGTTATTCACTTGAAATGCCAAATGCCGCAATCCACAACTTTCCGGCCTAGAAGGACGGGCTGGTGGGTTAGGGAAGGAGAACAATTCAATCACATAATGATTATTAAGTGCTAAATCCAGTTTATAGGAATCGCGCTCCTTACGGTACACTTCTCTTATAATTTCAAGTCCTAAATCCTGCGTGTAGAAGGCCTTAGAACGCGCATAATCCGAGCAGATAATGGCGATGTGGTGGACGCTATGTAAACCTAATGTGCTCATTATTTGACAGAAACAGCAATTTTAGAGTCTGCGGTTCCATAGTAAAGGAACCATTTTCCTTTAAACGGCACTAAACCCTCCACGAAACACACTTCATTCACTTCACCTACTTTTTCATAGGGTTGATTAGGCCAAATAAACGGCTCATTTGTTCTTGCTATGACTTTAAAGGGTTTTTGTGCATCAAATAAAACTTGACCTGCAGCATAGGTAAATTTAGGGAAGCGAGCTTCGTTATAATTTGCCGCATTCGAACTGTTGTAAATCAGTAAAATGCCTTCTTTTCTAAGCAAGGCATAAGGACCGGGTTCCACCAAACGGCTATCGAAATAGCCTGCGCGAGGTTTTAAGACAGATAATCGAATAGTGTTTTCTGCATTTTCCAAGATGTCCCAATGACGTAAATCTTTCGAAGTTGCTAAGAATAAGTCGGTATCGCCAAAATACATATAATACAATCCATCCATCTGATGAGCTACTAAACGGCTGCCCTGCTGCACAGAAACAAGGGCACCCGATTTCGACCAGGTATTCAGGTATTTTTCGGTCGTAAATAGGGGACCAATTTTCTCCCAGGTTTTCAAATCTTTCGAAAACGCACCGCACAAACGTGCGACTTTCCCGTCATATGAAGTATAGGTTAGGAAATAGCCGCCATCCTTGGTTTCCACAATTCGAGGGTCTTCTATGCCACCTGGCCATTCAAACTTGCGGAATGCGTCATTCGAGGGGAATAAAATAGGTTCTGCATTTTTTTTGAAATGAATTCCATCTGTGCTCGTCGCTAATCCAATACGCGAAGTACCAACAGAATCTTGTGCACGGTAGAGTAAATGAACGAGACCGTTGCGAATGAGGGCCGTGGGATTTAAGACGTTTTTATTTTCCCAGCCAACATTTTTACCTGTGATAGGATCTAAGAAACGGGCTTCTAAGGAGGGGGAAAGGATTGGATTTTCTGCGTCAGCTTTTTTAAATCCAGTCAGCTGCCAGTTTTGGGCATAGCTAGCTAGCGAAAAGCTTAAAAGCAAAAACAGGTAAACGCCTTTCATTTTTTTTGATTTAGAAAACTAAATTACGAAAAAAGAACGAAAGCTGCCGGTAATATAGTACAAGAAAGGAGTTCTATTCTTTGAAGATTTTGTCTTCAATTCCTTGGTTGATGACGTAATTCGTCAATGAAAGACGAATTAGGCCGGTTTTGCGAGTATTTACGGGTGCGACTGCAGTTCGATTAATGTCGACGACCACGCCTTTAGGGATCTTGAATTTTTTCACATCTACCGTAATATTCAATTCAGATGGTAGACCATAGGATTTTTCGGAGCCATATACATAGGTAGAAAGCACCGTACCGTTAGTGCGGGAGGTGATTTGGGATTTTAAAATTAAGTCGAGTGTAGGGTCGACCCAGATTTTAGCTAATACTATCTCACCAGAATCGTCCGTAGGTAAAAGTGTAATTGATTCTGTTTTGATACCGTCGATGACCTCAAAACCTGTAAATAAAGCATTGTAAGCAGATTTATTTCGAAGTAAGGCAGTTAAGTCGGTGAATCCTTTTTTGGGCAAAATGGCAATACCCTTTGTGATCATCCGGAATTTTTCTGGCTGCTTAAAATAGATGGTCGCTTTTGCTGGCATAATCTTAATCAACGGAATATCAGATTTTATCTGCGCCTCGACGCGGTAATCGCGCACTTTGTTCATCCGCGCTAAAACCTGTACAACGGTCTTGTTCGCATCTTGTGAAAAAAGGGAAAAAGAAATTAACAAAAAAAGTAGGCGAATCATGATTGAATATCTTTTCGGTGGAAAGTATAGAGCGAAACAGAAATTAACACCACATTATGCGCCACTAATACCACACAAGAACGTAAGATGTCAGAAATAGGCAGTGGATCCTCGAAAAAGGAGCGCCAAGAAGCCATGTGGGTTGTGAATAAATAGGGTTTGATCGGGTCAAAAACTCGCACATCTAAGGTGCCAATGATCGTGAATAACAAGATAACCGACATGGTTGCCACAATAGGTCCGATGGAATTGTCTGTAAAACAAGACAGGCAAATTGACAAAGAACTAACCGTAAATAACGCTAAAAACGCTACTGCAAATCCACCCAAATAACGCCAATTCACATCAGTTTCCTGCAAAATCACTAATCCATCTGAATTCAACACCATCATGTCTCCCGTCCCAAATAACATTTTTCCTACCAGCACAGACATGATACCCATCCATAAAATGACGATCAAAGTATAAATGCCACCGGCTATGAATTTAGATAACAGGAGTTGAACCCGCGAAATAGGTTTCGTTGCTAGCATCCGAATCGTTCCCATCGCGGCTTCACCTGAAACTAAATCGCCGGTTACTAAGGCAACTAGCAGCGGAATTTGAACTAATAACATCTGAAGAATGATAAAGGCAACTAAATTACCATTCAACACATTGCCTTCAAAGGTCAAAGTCTGCTCGAAGGAGGCTGTTACAAAGGAGATGATCGACATTCCATCTGCTTTCAAGGCAAATTGAATGACGCCTACCAAGACGGTGATGGCGGCAAGGCCTAAATAAGATCGGGGCTTCAGCGCAATCTTAATTATTTCATTGTATATGCTGTTAAACAGGATCATTGGTTCACGATTTTAATGAAATAATCCTCCAGCGTGCGTTTGGCCTCCAGGCTATATATTTCGATATTCTGCTCAACGAGGTATTTCGTTAGCGTAGGAATTTCTGATTTTTCGATAGGGAATTGAATCGCTGAATCGCCTATACTTTCCCACAATAAATTAGGTTTCCAAGCTAATAAGGTATTTTTAGCGGATGGCATAGGACTTGCTTCCAAACGTAAAATCAGGTTTTCTCCATTCATTAGTTCATTGACATTTCCTTCTACGATGGATTTGCCTTTGTTAATAATGACCATTCGATTGCAGATGAGTTCAATTTCTGCCAAATTATGAGACGACAAAAGCACCGTTTTGTTTTGTTCGTTTTTTAGACGCAAAATCAAGTTTCGGATATCAATAATACCTTGTGGATCTAATCCTGTCGTAGGTTCGTCTAAAATAATCAAGTCAGGATTGTGTAATAGTGTTTGCGCGATTCCTAACCGCTGTTTCATCCCGTGAGAAAAACCAGCAAATTTGTCTTTTTCGCGTCCACCCAAGCCCACAAAATCTAACATTTTGTAAATTTCTTGCTTTGTGGATGGCTTTCCCGAGATGCGAGAAAAAATCTCAAGGTTTCGGTAAGCTGATAAGTATTTATAGAAATCAGGCTTTTCGATAATACTTCCGATACGACCTAGAATGTATTCTCGATGAGTGGAGATAGATTCTCCAAAAATTTCGACTGTCCCATTGTCCGGTTTAATCAACGAATTAAGACATCTTATACTGGTACTCTTACCGGCACCATTGGGACCTAAGAATCCAAAAACATCCCCTTTATAAACAGAAAAGCTAACATCTGAGACGGCTTGGAAAGAACCAAATTTTTTAGACAGGTGACGGACCTCAATAATTTTTTCAGGCATAATTTGTAAACACCTGAAATCGAAAAAAAGTTTTATGATTTAAGGAGAGAATACTAAATACGAATGAATTCCAAAACTTTATTCTACGGTAGTTAACGATTTACGTATTTCGTATTTAAGTGTTTCTTATTCATTTGCTATCTGAGGAAGACAGAATGAGGGAATTCTTCTCTTGGGGCCAATAGGCTGACACTTCTATGAATTTGGAAGCCTTAAACCCTGTTTTCATATATCTAAATATGTCCATAAGGTTACCAAATGATAAATTTTAAAAAAAATATCAAAAAAATTATATAGAACTGTGTAGTTAAGTAGGAAAATATATTTAATATTGCCAATGTTAAACTTTGTTAAGTAGACTCTATTTAAAAAAAGTTTAACATTCACTAAAACCTTTTATTTATATGAAAAACAATTTCTACGTAAGCAGAGTGGTCTTTCTACTGGCTTTGATGCTCACCTTGTCATTGGTGGCATTTGGCCAAGACCGAAAAGTTGCGGGAACCGTTTCAGACGCCAAAGGCGGTGGAATTCCCGGAGTTTCTGTAGTGATCAAAGGTACAACTACTGGTACTACTACGGATGTTAATGGAGCTTTCTCCATTAATGTAAAGAGCGGAAATGCTGAGTTAGTAATCACCTCGGTAGGTTATGTTTCCCAATCTATTGCAGTTGGAAATCGCTCAACCATCGCAGTTACACTTGATGAGGATGTAAGTCAATTAAGTGAGGTTGTGGTAACAGGTTACACTTCTCAACGTAAAAAAGACATTACAGGAGCGGTAGCGGTAGTAAGTGCAAAAGAACTTACTGCAGTACCAGCAGCCTCTGTAACGCAAATGTTACAAGGACGTGCAGCCGGTGTTACGGTAGGTAATGATAACTCTCCAGGTGGTGGAACGATGGTTCGTGTACGTGGATTTGGATCTACTAACAACAACTCACCATTATATGTAATTGATGGAGTGCCTACTCAAGGTACACTAAACCAAATCAACCCGAATGATATTGAGTCGATGCAGGTATTGAAAGATGCTTCTGCGGCTTCTATCTATGGTGCGCGTGCAGCGAATGGTGTTGTAATCATCACAACTAAGCGTGGCGGTGAAGGTGAGCCTAAAATTTCATTTGATATGTATACGGGTACACAGTATGTAGGCAAGCTTTTGGATTTATTGAATACAAAAGAGTTAGGTCAATACTATTTTGAGTCAGAAGCAGGTGCGGGAAGAGATGCAAGTGTAACTTCTCCATCAGCTCAGTACCGTTTTGCTAAAGATGGGACGCAAACAATCGCTGATTATATTTATCCAAATGTATATGGTGCATTGCCAACTAACTTTACGTATACAAACGACATAGCTAATCCAAGATTCAATATTGACGCATTTAATATTACAAAAGCCAATAAAGAAGGAACAGATTGGCAGAATGTAATCTTTGGTCCAGCTAAAATATCTAACTATCAGATAGGTGCAACAGGTGGTTCGAAATTTGGTAAGTATGCTATTTCTGCAAATTACTTTGATCAAGAAGGTATCTTGAGATACACAGGATATAAGCGTTACTCTGTTCGTGCTAATACAGAGTTCAAAAAAGGTGCTCTTACTTTTGGAGAGAATGTAACCGTTTCTATCGATGAGCGTATTGGTATTCCTTCTGGAAATAACAGTGAATCCAATCCAATCATGTTTGCGATTCGCGTTCAGCCAATCATCCCTGTTTTTGATATAACTGGTGGACCTAGAGCTTTAGGTGGATCTAATTTATCTGACTTAAATGGTTTTGGAGGTTCACGCGGTAGAAATTTAGGTAATGCACCTAATCCATTAGCTCGTCAATGGAGAGAGAAAGATAATCCAGTAACTTCCACACGTATCTTCGGTAATGTGTTTGCGGAAGTTGAAATCGCGAAAAATTTAAAAGCGCGTACTAGCCTTGGTTTTGAATACAATAACTTTAATCAATCAGCTTATTTCAACCGTGATATTGAAGCAGTTGAGGCGCGTAATGCGAACAGCTTAACCGTTTCAAATAGCTTTGATCGTGCTGTTACTTGGTACAATACCTTGAATTACGCTAAAAAGTGGGGAGATCATGATTTCAATGTATTAGTTGGAACTGAATCGGTATCTACTTATGGATTTGGATTCAATGCGGCTAGATCAAACTTTGCTTTTGATGATCTATCTTACCGTTATTTGAACAATGGTTTCCCAGCAGGTCTTTCGAATGGAGGAGCGGGTGCTACCATTACAGCTTTGTTTTCACAATTTGGGAAACTAAATTATTCATACAAAGACTTCATTTTAGCTGATTTTACCTTACGTCGTGATGGCTCTTCAAGATTCGGTCCATCTTACCGTTATGGTGTGTTCCCTGCATTTTCAGTTGGTGCACGTATTTCGGAATTGGATTTCATGAAAAATGCGACATTTATCAACGACTTGAAAGTTCGTGCAGGTTGGGGTAAAACGGGTAACCAATTAATCCCATCAGTATACAATGCATCTACCTTGTTTACGCCAGATCCTAATAATAACATGTACGATATTACAGGTTCAGGAACCTCTCTTGCAGCTGGATTTGACTTAACTCAATTCGGTAATGCAAATGGCCGTTGGGAAACAAATACCTCTACGAATATCGGTTTTGATGCAAGTTTGTTTAACAACAAATTAGATGTAGCATTTGACTGGTATACTCGTACGACATCCGATATGTTAACACAGGTGCCTATTCCAAGAACATCTGGAACAGGTAGTGTTGATTTTGTGAATATTGGAGAAGTTAACAATACGGGTGTAGACTTAAACGTAACTTATAGAGATCAAATTGGTCAAGTAAGATATGCTATTTCGGGACAAATTAGCCAGTATAGAAACGAAGTAGTGAAATTGAATGATGACCCGAAAGCTTCGATCTTTGGATTCACGACTCGTCTACCGGCAATTTCGGTAACAAGAGCTGGATTACCGATTGCAAGCTTCTTCGGTTATGTCATTGATGGGGTTCTTAAGAATGATGCAGAGGCTGCTGCAGCTACGCAAATTCCGGGCTATACTCGTGCTGGTGTGTTCAATTTTAAAGATATCAGTGGTCCAGATGGAGTTCCTGATGGCAAAATTAATGCATCTGATAGAACTATTATTGGTAACCCTCACCCAGACTTTACCTATGGTTTAAATCTTAATTTAGGTTATAAAAATTGGGATTTCACCGTGTTTGCTCAAGGTGTTCAAGGTAATGAGATATTCAATTACTTGAAGTATTGGACAGACTTTAACACATTCCAAGGAAACCGTTCGAAAGATATGTTGTATAATTCATGGAAGAAACAAGGAGATGTGGCTCTATTACCTCGTTTAAATGCGGGTGATACCTTTAGCCAGCAAATTTCAACTTATTTCGTTGAGGATGGTTCATACATGCGTATCAGAAACATTCAGTTAACTTATACTATACCTACTAGTGTGTTAAAGAAAATCAAGTTAAGTTCGATGCAAGTTTATGTTCAAGGACAAAACTTATTTACTTTCACTAAATACAAAGGTTTAGATCCTGATATCAACATTAGAAACTCAGGAGCTGATAATCAAGATACTCACATGGGTATTGATGAGGGTGCATTCCCAGTAGCTAGATCTTACAACGTAGGTTTAAGAGTAGGATTTTAATTAATTTTAATTTGTAATAAATTAGATAAAAAATGAAAAAGTTAATCATATTCGCATTATTTGCGACAGTTGGAATAAATTTTTCTTGTTCAGAGTCGTTTCTCGAGATAGAACCTCAAGGAGCTGCTTCTCTAAACTCTCTAGCTAATAAAAACGGAGTAAATGCCTTATTAATAGGTTCATATTCTTTATTAGATGGAGTAGGTGCAGGAAACGTAGGGCGGACTTCTGCCGTCTCAAACTATGTGTTTGGTGGAATTACATCCGGTGATGCTGTAAAAGGTACTGACGCTGGTGACCAGCCAGAGCAAAGTTTCATTGAGCAATACACTTGGTTTGCAGAGAACACCTATTTCCTAGGTAAGTGGCAACATACTTATGATGGTATTGCGCGAGCTAATGATGCAATCATTTTAGCCAGAAGCGGAGATGTGAAGGATATGTCAGAGGCAGAGAGAACTCAGGTAGTCGCTGAAGCTCGTTTCTTACGCGGTCATTACCATTTCGAAGGAAAGAAGATGTGGAACATGATTCCATATATCAATGAGACTACCTACAAGCGTGATGATCGTAACTCGACAAAAGTGCCTAATGACAAGAATATTTGGCCAGAAATTGAGAAAGATTTCGAGTTTGCTATGGCAAATCTTCCTGCTACACAATCTCAAAGAGGAAGAGCAACTAAATGGGCAGCGATGGCTTATTTAGCAAAAGCGTATATGTTCCAAAAGAAATTTGCGGAAGCAAAGCCTTTGTTGGAAAATATCTTGAATAACTCTGGCAGAAAACTTGTGGCAGATTACCATGATAACTATAAAACTACGACTAACAATAATTCTGAGTCAATTTTTGAGGTGCAATTCTCTGTGAATGATGGATCAACAGGTGGTAGTGGTAATCAAGGTGACAACCTAAACTGGCCATACACGGGTAATTCTCCGGGTCGTGGATGTTGTGGATTTTACTTACCTTCACAAAATCTAGTGAATGCATTCAAAACAACAAATGATGGCCTTCCTATGATTGGTAATGATAAAGCAGGTTTATTGGACACGTATAATGATGTAGATTTACCGAATGATCAAGGTCTTGGTACTGCGGATGCTTTTACATTAGATGTATCTCAACCGGTGGATCCTCGTTTAGATTGGACTGTAGGTCGTCGTGGTGTAAACTTCTTAGATTGGGGTAAAATGCCAGGTGCTTCTTGGATTCGTGATCAAAACTACTCTGGTCCTTACACAGGTAAGAAATGGATGTATTATTTAGCTGAAGAAGGAAGTACGACACACTCAACGAACCGTCGTTCAGTTAACAACAACTACCGTATGATTAAGTTATCAAGCGTAATTTTATGGTTAGCAGAGGTTGAAGCAGAGATAGGTTCTTTAGCTAAGGCTGAGGAATATGTTAATATGATTCGTAATCGTGCTAAAGGTAGTAAAGTACAAGATCCTTCTGTAAAATATGTTGTAAATCCATATCCTACAGGAACATTTGCAACAAGAGGTAAAGACTTTGCATTAAATGCAATTTACATGGAAAACCGTTTGGAATTTGCCATGGAAGGCCACCGTTTCTTCGACCTAGTTCGTTGGGGAATTGCTGCTGACTTCTTAAACAAAATGTATATTCCTAAAGAGTCTGTACCAGGTAGAGACTTAACTGGTAGAACATATAGCAAAAGAGGTTATTTAGCCGGTAAAGCATTTGATTCAAAAGATGGCAAAAATAATTACTTCCCATTACCAATCGATGAGATTTTAAACTCTCAAAAAGATGGGAAACCTACTTTAAAGCAGAATCCTAATTATTAATTATGTTTAGGTAATTTTCAAGAAAGTCAGGACTGAAAAGTCCTGACTTTTTGTTTTAGCGGTTTTTTAACTGCGGTTCATTATATTAGTAGTAGCGTATGAAGAAGGGTAGAGGTAAGTCTACATTCGCTTCGTACATTCTTGAAAAGTTAAAGGGGACTATATGATGAGGCCATTACGCTATTTGACGCCTTATTTTTTGTTTGTATTAGCTTATTTAGCCTTTACAAAGAAGGGTTTCTACTGTTGGGGACCTTTAACGTATCTATTCTTTCTGATACCTATTTGTGAATTATTTTTAGCTCCTAATTCGAATAATCTATCTGAGCGGCAGGAGCAGGCAGCTAAATCAAATCTATTATTTGATATAATATTATGGTTTGCTGTCCCTATGCAATTAGGAGCCTTGTATTTGTTTTTAACAAGTTTAGATGAAGGACTTTCTATTTTTGATACGGCTGGTCGAGTGGTAACCATGGGTTTGCTATGTGGGACTTTTGGAATTAATGCAGCCCATGAATTAGGTCATCGGGTGAATAAATTTGAGCAATTTCTTGCCAAAATTCTACTACTAACCAGCCTATACATGCATTTCTTTATTGAGCACAATAAAGGACATCATAAGCATGTTGCAACATCAGAGGATCCTAGTACGGCTTTTTATAATCAGAATTTATATGCTTTTTGGATTCAAACTTTTATAGGGACACAACGAAAGGCTTGGCAGATTGCGATTGCGGAATCAAAAAACAAATTTATTAATGAAATGGCCTTATTTCAGCTGATTCAATTCAGCCTGTTAGGCGTTATATATTATTTTTTCGGAAGCTTTGTTCTCGTGTGCTTTCTTGTAGCTGCCTTCATAGGAGCAGCCCTATTAGAAACGGTGAATTACATTGAACATTATGGATTAGAACGTAAACAAGCGAAGACTTCCTATGAGCGAGTAAAGCCTGCTCATAGCTGGAATAGTAATCATGTTCTCGGACGATTAACTTTGTTCGAATTAAGTAGACATAGTGATCATCATTATTTGGCCTCTAGAAAATACCAAATTCTGCGCCACATGGACGATGCACCCCAAATGCCTACAGGATACCCTGGGATGATTTTACTCGCCCTCATTCCCCCACTTTGGTTCAGAGTAATGCACAAACAATTGAAGTTGTATTCCTAGTTTTTTTGGTCACGTACAATTCTAGTTTTATCTTTATATAAATGTATTCAGATAAATTATTATCATTTATCTCAATTTGAACTTAAAGATGGTTTAGATTTAAACTATTGAATATTTTACCTAATCTGTTTCAATGAAATTAACTTATCAAAAAAATAATGAACTTGATTTTTTGTTAGATGAAGTCTATTCTGTTTGCATTGAGGACGGCAATGAGCAAGATATTTTTTATTTTGAATTTCACAGAGAAAGGTATAAAAGGCTATTGTCTAGCCTTAAAAAGTTATCCTTACCACCTAAAACTAAAATTTTAGATGTAGGAAGTCATTACTTACATACTTCTATTTTACTACACAAGATGGGATTCGATGTTTATGGGATGGATGTGTCACCCTTCTGGGAAATAGATTTTGTTAAAAAAAGATCCGCACAATTTGGTATAAATAAGATAGTGGAAAACCAATTAGAACAAGTTGACTCATTAAATGAATTTCGAGATGATTTTGGGCTGGTTATTTTCGCTGAAATTTTGGAACATATTACCTTTAATCCTATTGGCTTTTGGGAAAAAATTCATCAGGTTATACAACCGAAGGGGATAATATATATAACGACTCCTAACTCACTTACATTGATAAATATCGTCCGAGCATTAAAGAAAATAATTTTATTGGACGGGATTGGTTTAGGGGTGGGGGATATATTTTCTAGTGTAACCTATGGCCACCATTGGAAAGAATATTCTGCTAAAGAGGTAAAAAAGTATTTTAATGCTTTGTCTGATGACTTTAAATTAGATATTAAAAAATATTCTTATAAAAATTACAAGTGGACATCATTTAATTCATCTGTATTCAAAGTTTTTTCTGCAATTGGAAATTTGACTTATTTTTTCAGTGATGAATTGGAAGTGATTATCGAAGTTTCACAAAAAAAATCGTGGAAGTTAGTAAAACCGACGTATTAAATTTTTCATTTATTGTCAGACCTGTGCTCTGTAAAGTGCCATGGTAAAAACTTCTCAGTTTTCAAGTATTTAATAACCTTAGGTAGCTATTATTTTTTATTCATTTCTTGAATAAGAGCTTTCAGCTCATTCATTTCTTTAAAATTTACCTTCTGCGACTTAATAAAGGCGATGGCTTTATCTGCATCAGCGCCAAATATTTCTTTGAGCACTTTTTCTTTATTTTTCAATAAATAAACTTTTCCTTCAACTGCCACGAAAATATCTTGTTCGTCTTGAAAAACCTTTGCTGCTTGGGCACCATAAGTAGCGGATGGATCATCAGTCATTACTTTATACGGATGAAACAGCAAGGAGTATTTCCCCTTTTCTAAAACTTGGACAAATCGCCTTTTTTTAATCGTAGGTACTTCATATTCTGATGTGAATTCTACCACTTTTCCGGACTCAGAAGTGTAAGTAAATCGGGATAATTTATCTGGTCCATATGAAAATTGACCACCGTCTAATTTATACTCCAAATTATTCGAATAAGCATTCAATGCGATATTCAATCCCTCTACTTTTAGACCATTATTCAGATATAAAACTCCTTTTTTAAAGTCTTCTAAATAAGCAGAACCTTTAACTCCGATATAAGGATTTGCAGTAATAGGCATTCCTGTTCCATTATCACGTAGAATAGCTAATTGCCCATTAGACACCATAGGAGATACTCCTAGAAGAATAAAGAAGAATATATTTTTCATCATTTGTAGAAGATAAAAAGACCGGATAAATCCGGTCTTTTTAAAATTAATAATTAATAATAAAACTATCGAGTAATTCGAAGTTGAACTTTGTTGTAATTTGAGTTGTAGCCAATCTCGTCGTTTCCATCTATTTGAAGTAAAAGATCGACAGAACCACCAATTCTACCTGTGTTGATAATATTCACAGTTAAAGTACCAAAGCTACTACCTTTAGGGATCGTTAATTTCCCTGTCATGGTGTAGTCTCTACCACTTACAGCTGTGGTTCCAACTGTCATTGCAGAATACATGATAATTTCGTCAGATGCTCTATGTGCACCTACCAGATTTACCCGAAGGCTAACTGTACCTACAGTATTAGCTACTGTAATTCTAGGATACGTTTCACCTGCTACAGGCGAATTAATTACGGCATCTTGAAATTCTAATAAACTTCCTTCCCATTTCGGGTAGTTTTGCTCAATGCAAGAAGAAGATACAAGGACTAAGGCCAGTAAGTATAATAGATATATTTTTTTCATGATTTCAAATTTTAATAGCCTCTGTTTTGTTTAATGTTAGGATTGCCATCCACTTCACGCTGAGGGATTGGAGGCAAAATCTTGAAATCGTCGAATGGTAAATTCACAACAGGTGTTGTTTTTACGATTGCTCTTCCATAACGTTTTAAGTCAAAGAAACGGTGACCTTCAAATGCAAATTCTTTGAATCTTTCTAAAAGAATTTCTTCTAAAAGGTTATTTCCTGATAAGGTTACCGCAGGTAAACCTCTTAACGCTTTGAATGCATTTAATTCGGTAAGGGCAGCCGATTCATTCTTTAACTGGTAATTAGCTTCTGCTCTGTTTAAATGCATCTCTGACTTACGAATCACCGGTACATTATCAGCATAAGCAAAACCAGATTTAGCCATAAACTTGGTACATTCGATTTGACGACCAGCTCCTCTAACAGTGTTACCCGTTGTATACAATTGTGCTCTAACGTCAGCATTTCTTGTTACATCCCAGTTGTTATTATCGGTTGCTGGTGTTCCAATCTGTAAGGGAGTTAAGCCAAAGAATCCTCTAACAGTGGCATTTGGAATGAAATCACCCCATCCACCTTGAGCGTTTTTATTTGCGAAGCTCAAGATAGCCGTATAAGTTGATTGTAAAGATTCATTCACCCCAATTGATTCTTCTGCTAAAGCAAAGCGTACCTCAAACATAGATTCAGGGTTTACAGGAGCTCTCCATCCATTAACATAAGCTGTACCAGAAGTAACAGTACCTACGTTGCTTGCGAGAGCTAGTGCTGATTCCGAAACTACTTTACTCCAGTCACCTCTATAAAGTGCAACGCGAGATAATAGTGCAGAAGCAGCTGGTCCAGAACCGTATTGAACGCCTCTTCCTGCAGGCACTAATCTTTTAACGTCCTCAAGATCCTTATAAATTTGTGTATATACTTCATCAATGGTTGATCTTGGTGTTTTACGAGTTAAAGCTTCTCCTGAGGTGATTACACCTTCTAATACGACTGGGATACCTCCTTGACCAATTACACCTGGTTGGAATACAGCAGTAGGAATGTAAGAATAGACTTTCACTAAGTCGAAATAGTATAAAGCTCTTAAGAACTTTGCTTCTCCTTCCCAACGCGCTTTCTGCGCATCTGTCGCCCCTTGTACTTTGCTGACAGCAGCTAAAATTAGGTTAGCCTCATTGATAGCAAAGTAACTATTTTGCCATGTACCGAAATGTGATCCTGGTTGGTTATTATTTTCACCAATTAAACGACCAGAGTTACTGGTTGTTAGTCCTACATCGGCTAATGCATCAGATACGGCTAATAAATCACGTCCGTAGTTACGTGCAGATCTTAATTTAGAATAGACTGAATTAAGCGCAGCGTTCATCGCGTCAGGCGTATTTAAAGCTCCATTTGCATCAATTGATTGTTTAGGATCTACCTGAAGTAAACTTTCACAAGAACTCAATAGGAGGGAACCTACTAAGGCAAGAGATAAGTAAAATTTAGTATGTAATTTCATATTTTTTTCCTTTTGGTGATTAGAATCCGATTTGAACTCCTAGTGTATAGCTCTTAGTCAAAGGAATAGCACCTGTACCTGCTCCTGTAAACTCTGGATCATATCCTGGGTAATCTGTGTAGGTCCATAAGTTAACTCCTTGAAGGTAAATGCGTGCTCGAGTCAGACCGATTTTATTGACTAAGGTAGGCTGGAAGCTGTAGGCTAAAGTCAATTGCGAAAGTCGGATAAAGTCAGTCTTTAATAAAGCTGCATCTCCTGAGTTTCTGCTAGCACCTCTTGTTTCGTTACCACCATTAGTAGTTACATTTCTAGGGATATCCGTGATCTGACCTGGCGTTTTCCAAGATCTATCAACTACTTCACGAAGCGTGTTTAAAGCTAATCTGGTTCCACTTTCTCTCAAGAAACCATACTGTCCATCAGTAGTAAATCCACCATATTCATATACAAAGAAGGTAGTTAATTCTAAACCTTTGTAGGTAAATGTATTATTCATACCTCCAAAGATGGTAGCTAGAGTAGAACCTCGGTAAACTCTATCCGCTGCTAATGGTAGATAAGTAATTCTACGATTAATATCATACCACATTGGACGTCCAGTAGCCGGGTTAACACCTGCATATTGAGCAAGGAAGAATGCACCTTCACCGCTTCTACCTACAGGTTGACCTACTGCGATTCCTGGGTTAGCAGGTAGGAATGATAAACCATCATACAATTTTACAATCTGGTTCTTGATTTGAGAGAAGTTAAAACTACTATTCCAACGGAAACCAGCATTATCTACGTTAACTGTAGAGATTTCAACTTCAATTCCTTTGTTTTGAAGCTCACCAACGTTATTTGAAATACCACTGAAACCATTTGTCCAAAGGATAGGTTGACTCAATAATAATTCTTTCGTTCTACGATCAAATAGGTCTACTGAACCAGTAATTCTATTATCAAAGAATCCGAAATCCACACCAACGTTTGTTGTATTATTCGTTTCCCATCCAAGGTCTAAATTAGCTAAAGAGGAAGGAACGATACCTGCACTTCCTGAATAGTTACCTCCACCACCGTAAAGGCCTCTTGCGTCAAAGTTTCCAATTTGATCATTACCAGTCAAACCATATGAAGCTCTTAACTTCATTTCTGATATAAGTTTCGAATCCTTAAGGAAATTTTCTTCTGCTACACTCCATCCTAAACGAATAGACGGGAATAAACCATATTGGTTATTCGCTCCAAAACGGGAGGATCCATCATAACGAGCTGTAATAGTTGCTAAGTATTTCTTCTTATAATCGTAATTAACAGAAGTAAATGCAGAAGCTCTTCTATATCCAGTCCAGAAGCCAGTAATTGATTCTGGAGTAGCAGCCGATTGAATGGTTCTAAATTGGAAGGTAGGGAAACCAATACCTGCACCGGAAATACCTTCTCTCACTTCAGATAAATATTCAACACCTAGAAGGGCAGACACATTGTGAACTGCATTGAAAGATTTGTTCCAGTTTAATGTTTGCGTTGTAATAAAACGAGTTCTCCAGTCAGACTGAACTGAACTTCTACCAATCACACCTGCTCCATCTGGAGTACGTGGATCACGGTAATTATCCCCTTGAAGTAAACGATAATCTAAACCAAACAAAGAACGAAACGTTAGGTTGTTCGCAATTTTGTAGTTCGTAATTAAATTACCTACTACTGTATTTGTACGCTGTAAACCTGAGTTATAGGCATTAACTAACACTACATTCTGTCCTAATACGCCGGCAATAGCTGTATTGTAAGTTCCATCTTCGTTGTAAATTGCATTGTGAGGCAATACGGCAGATGCAGAGAACGCCGGGTTACCTAAGAAAGAACCTTCCACTGCAAATGGTACATTTTGCGTAAAGGATGAAAGGTTAATGTTAGTCTCAATATTTAAACGTTTAGTGGCTTGGTGCGTTAAAGCAACTCTTACCGTTCCTCTTTCAAAGTCAACAGGCTTAAATGAAGACTCTTGGTAGTTGTATGAACCAGATAATAAGAAAGTCGTTTTGTCATCTCCTCCAGAAACGTTCATTTCATAGTTTTGAAGTCTACCTGTTCCCATTACTTCACGTTGCCAGTCATAGTTTGGCAAAGCTAAGCCTATCGCGTCTAATTGCGGTCTTGTAAGGGTTGACCAGTTAGAAGGAAGTCTTCCCATCGCATTTAATGCATTTGCTTCAGGAGTGGTATTTGCAGTATTAATAAGAGCATCTCTACGCATTCCGTACCACTCAGAACCTGTAAGTACATCTAGGTACTTCATTGGCTGAGTTTCTCCAGAAAAGGCATTTAACTCAAATTTAGCTTTCCCTTTCTTTCCTTTTTTAGTAGTGATGATAACAACACCGTTAGCCGCTTGAGAACCATAGATGGCAGCAGAAGCCGCATCTTTTAAGATCTCCATTGACTCGATATCATTCGGGTTTAAGAAGGCAAGGGGGTTAGACTGGGTAAATGATGCGTTAGATGTGTTATTTAACTGTACACCATCTACGATAAATAAAGGTTCATTACCTGCAGTAATAGAGCCCACACCACGAATACGAATATTTACCGAACCACCTGGAAGACCGTTAGAAGATCTAACTTGTACACCTGACGCACGTCCTTGAAGGGCACGGTCAAAGGATTGTAAAGGTAAGTTTTGAATAGAAGATCCTTTAACAGAAGATACCGCACCCGTCACTTCACGTTTCGTTTGCGTACCATATCCTGTTACTACCACCTCATTCAAGGCTGTGTTATCTGTTTCCAAACCTAGGTTTATGATGGATCTGTTTCCAACATTCACCTCCTGAGAAACTAATCCCACAGATCTGAAGACTAACACACTTTTTCCAGCAGGAACGTTAATGGAATATTTACCATCCAAATCGGTGGTAGTACCCACAGTCGTACCTTTTACGAGAACTGATGCACCTGGTACACCCATTCGATTTTCTACAGAAGTAACTGTACCGGTAATCACACGCCCTTGAGCAAATGCTATCGCATTAACCATAAGCAATGTGAGACCTAGGAGTAAAATTTTCCTCATATTTATTAAAATTTTGTTTATGGCCCGTCAAATACGACATCTTGAAACGCTTAACCCCCTAAATTTTGAGTTATTCATCTCAAATACACTAACTTGTTGAAGGATAATGCATTTAAATCGATACAACGGACTGTTGATTCGGTGCAAGTTAATTTTTTTTTTCATTGATTTCCACAAAAAGGCATATTTTTTTTTAACATTATTTAACTAAGGCTTAACATGGACCATTGAGCTAAATTCTTTCTATTAAAACAGTCTTTTCAGCGTTTCATTTTTTTAATATAGTTGTTTTGAAATCTGCAGTTCTATTGTGGTTACATAGTAGGAGGGAAGTATTGCCTGTGGGGGCTGTTTGGCAAAAAAAAACATAAAAAAAGGTCATCCAAAATAGTTGGATGACCTTTTAATGGAAACTCTTATTGAAAATTAGTTCAAGAACTCATCAAAAGTTAAGCTCACATAGTACATGGAACCTACAGTAGGGTTACCCCATGCTTGTCTGTATCCATCACTGAACAAGTTATTTCCACCAATTTTCATGTTAGACTTCAATGACTTCAATTTTAAGCTTACTTGAGCATCGAAAGTTCCGAATGCAGGCATCTTAGATAATTGGAAGGTAGATACATCTGCATTTACGAATGAAGACTGCCAAACAAATTCATCCTGCCATCTGTATGACATAGAGAAACCGATGTTCTTAACTACCTCACGATTCGCGAAATTCAATACATAGCGGTACTCTGGAGTATTGAAAGATGGTTGGAATCCAGATGCTCTCAACTTCTCTAAGTCCTGAAGTTTGTTGTAAGATACGTTACCTCCAATTGTGTAGTTTTTAGGTAAACGGTAATCCAATCCTAATGCCCAACCATAAGATTTGATGATCTCTTTTCTATTAACAGGCATTGAGTAGATATTTCTAGTGCTAGAATTCAACAAGTTAAGACCTAAAGTAGATGCAGGGCTTGTAGCAACATAGTTTTTGTCCTGAACCAATATTTGACCTCCAATGAAGTTCTCAAAGTTATTGTAGTAACCATAAGCATCTACTAACAATTTGTTAGCAAACAATCCCTTATAACCTAACTCATATGATTGAACAATTTCAGGTTTAAATTCCTCTGCTTTGAATGGAACCAATAAAGCTTGATTTGCAGTGGCTGCATTAACAGGAGCTAATTGAGCCATAATTGTAGGTACGATAGTAGGTACTAAAGCTGCAATGGCTGCAGGAGCCTGAGCTGCAGGAAGAGTACCAGCTTGTACCTGAGCAGTAATGATGGTAGTTGCTTGCGTGATCGCTAACTGAGTAGCCTGCGCAAGAGAAGCTTGAAATACCGGAGAAGAAGGCTGAGTAGCAGATAAAACTGCTCCACCAAATTGCGTTACCGTAGCTAGTGTGTAGGCTGGGTTAGTAGCGAACTTGTAACGATCTCTAAAAAATGGTAAACCACCGATCAAACGTGCCTGAGGAGTTAACAAGTCAATGAATAGATCTTGTGTTGTAGGCATACGGAATCCAGTTTGGAATGATGCTCTAAAGTTGTGTGCTCCTTCTGTATAGACAGCAGATACACGTGGAGATACTTGACCTTTAAATCTTTCTTTCTTATCGTAACGAGCAGAAGCCGTCAATCTAAGCTTATCATTGAATAAAGACTTTGCACCTTGAATATAAGCACCATGCTCGTTGTTAGTAAACTCTTTACCATTATCATCCGTAGCAAAAAGAGTCTTATCTGAATTTAATTCAAAAACTCTAAAGTTTGCGCCAATTACAAAATCAGCCCATTTAATTTCTTTGAATTGATAAGAGCCTTCTAAGTGATATAAGTTTGTTTTGTCGACAAATTTAGCACCCACTCCTGAAGCATTCCCTGGAATTGGAAGATTTACGACCTTATCTTTAGCAGCTTCGAATTCTGGAGTACCAGGAATTAATCTCCCTTGGTCAGCAAATGCTCTTGCCGCATTGTGAGCTAAAACCTCGCTCATACCACCCGCTCTAGCTTGAGCAAATGCCCCTACGTACTGAGGGAACCAAAGAGTACTAGGTTTCCATGCTTCGTTAATACCTTGAGCAGCAATACCTACAGCAAAGGCATCACCAGAACGCTCTTGTGTAGTGTAAGCTCTTAAGAACCAATTAGCACCTTTCAATTCAGCTTTTAGTTGACTTAATTGGAAGTTAGCAATGGAGTAACGGTCAGCACCTGTGTAAACCGTAGTTCCGAAACCATAGTTACCTTGAATGATTGCCTCCACACGGTCATTAATACGATAATGAAGGGCTGCATTGAATTTCAATGATTTAGTACCATAATCGGCTAATTCAGCTTCAGTATATCCTGTTCTTGACAGGGCTGTTTGTGGAATCAAAGGAAGAACAGAAGCAGGTAACGCACCAGCAGAAACCATGCTTTGAGCAGTAGTGAACATGTTAACGTTCGTTTCATCACCATATACGTTAACACCATTATACCCTGGATTGCTGCTACGCGTACCATTTGCAATTCTAAATCCATTCGTTAAGGACTGGTCTCTGAAATCGTTTGCTTGCCAATCATCTGCTTTCAAGTAAGAAAAGTTCACTTTGAATGCAACTTTATTACTGAATGCCTTAGCAAATCTAGCACTGAAGTCATAAAAACCTGTTTGTGTGGTTGTTCTATCTTTTTGATCCATCAAGCCTGATCTTACATTCACAGAAAGACCTTGGTAAAGGAATGGACTTTTAGAGTTCATTAATAAGATACCATTGATTGCGTTAGGACCGTATAGTGCAGAAGCTGCTCCTGGAAGCAATTCAACACTTTCTAAATCCAATTCTGGAATACCTACAATATTTCCCACTGAGAAGTTCAAACCAGGAGCTTGGTTGTCCATACCATCAATCAATTGTACCGTTCTCACGTTACCATTGGCATTAAAGCCCCTTGTATTAAATGATTTAAAGGTTAATGACTGAGTGCTCATTTCTACTCCTTTCAAGTTATTTAAAGCATCATAGAAGCTAGCTTGAGGGACATTGCGAATGGCAAGGATATTCATTTTTTCAACTGAGACTGGAGATCTCAAGATACTTTCTTCCACTCTAGAAGCTGAAACTACTACGTCTTGTCCTAAAACAGAGGTTTCACTTAATTCAACTGAAAGAGTAGACATTCCTTTTTTGATTTCAACTTCTTTCGTTTCGAAACCAACAAAAGAGAAAACCAACGTAAATGGAGCCTCTTGGTTAACTTTCAAGGAATACTTGCCGGATAGGTCAGAAATTGTTCCAGTTACTTTTCCTTTAACCTGGATGTTCACCCCTAGCAAAGTTTCCTTCGTGTTTGCATCCGTGACTGTACCTGAGATGGTAGTCTGAGCAAGTGAAACAGTGGATCCTAATAAAAGGAATACAACCACCGCAACCACTGAACTCCAGATTTTTCTGGTAAAATTTTTCATATTCTAAATTTTTGTAAAAAGTTAATATGGTGTTAATAAAGTTGAATACAACCCAATTTTTTCGAAATTTAAAGGAAAATGATAACTTTCTATACTTTTTATGAAAAAAATTCTCAAAAATTGAACTTTTACGAGTTAGAGCGTTTTGTGCTCGCCTATTTATAAACAATGTTAAAGTCAAAGACACCAATCTAGCAAAATTCGATATTTCTGGCAAAATGAAAGCAAAATCTAAGATAATGTCGCTTTATACTAACTCATAGAAATTCAACATATTGGATGCTAAACCGAGACAATTAAAAAAAAATGAAAAAAATAGTTAACAGCTGTGTTATGTTTTCATAAAATATTATAAAATTTGTTGTTTGAAAAATAATTTGACCCAGAAGTATCCAACTTAATACATGTATACCTTTGAAATTATTTTTTATCATTAAATCAAACTTTATCAAATCAAAAATTATGAAGCTAAATTTACTAAAGAATTTGCTTGCCCTGTTTGTACTCTTAATGAGTGTTAGTACAGCAATGTCTCAGGGAGTTACAACTTCCGGTATCACCGGAACTATAACTGAAGCTAATGGACAACCACTTCTAGGTGCTAGCGTGGTAGTTATTCACCTTCCTTCAGGAACGCGCTATGGTGCTGTATCAAATACAGAAGGGAAGTATTCAATTCCAGGTATGCGTGTGGGAGGGCCATATAAAGTATCGGCTTCCTTCATTGGATTCTCTACTAAAGAAATCGATGGGTTGAATCTTTCTTTAGGAACGTTCGCTAACCTGAACATTACACTAAAAGAAGACGGAAAAGTGCTTTCTGAAGTGGTAGTAAGTGCTAATCAAAACAGCCTATTCTCTAGTGAGCGTACAGGTGCAAGCACATCTATCGATAACAGAACATTAAATAAGCTTCCGACTATCTCTAGAAGTATTAATGATTTCACGAGATTGTCTCCACAATCGAATGGCCAGTCCTTTGCAGGTCAAGATTCTCGATTGAACAATATCACCGTTGACGGTTCTTATTTCAACAACTCATTCGGATTAGGTTCTGGTTCTAACCCAGGTGGTAGAACAGGTGTTTCTCCAATCTCTTTAGATGCTATTGAGCAAATCTCTGTAAACGTGGCTCCATATGATGTGAGACAAGGTAACTTCACAGGTGCGGGCGTTAACACGGTAACTCGTTCTGGTACGAATGAATTCTCAGGATCGGCTTATTATTTCACTAGAAATAATGATAACGTAGGTAAAATTGCTGGTGAAAATCGTTTCGACCCAGGAACATTTAATTACAATCAAGTAGGATTCCGTGTGGGTGGTCCCATTATTAAGAACAAGTTATTCTTCTTTGCTTCATTTGAAGATGAGAAAGAAGCAAGACCAGGTACAACTTGGAGAGCCAATACAGGAAGTGAACCAATCACAGGAAACGTAACACGTGTTTTAGCTTCTGACCTAGATGGATTGAGCTCTTATCTAAGGAAAGAGTTTGATTACGAAACAGGTCCTTATCAAGGATATGATAACCTAACGTTAGGTAGGAAGTTTTTGGTTAAGTTAGACTACAATATCAATGACAAGAATAAGTTAAGTTTGAGATACAATCACTTAAATTCTTCTACTGATGTGTTGATGTCTAGTTCATCTTCTTTAGGTTTCGGTAACCGTAACTTTAGACCTGAAGCATTGAACTTCCAAAACTCAAACTACAGCATCATGGAGAATATCCGTTCTCTAGTAGCAGAATTGAATTCACGTATCGGTAACAACATATCAAATAATTTAATTGTTGGTTATACTTACCAAGACGAGAGCCGTGGTGCGATGGGGACTTTCTTCCCTACAGTGGATATCTTGAACGCTGGTTCTACTTATACTTCTTTCGGATTTGAGCCTTTCACTCCTAACAACGAGTTGAGATACAAGACTTTCCAAATCCAAGATAACTTACAAATCTTTAAAGGAAACCATACCTTTACAGCAGGATTTAGCTATGAAAACTACCAGTCTGAGAACATTTTCTTCCCAGGTTCACAGTCTGTTTATGTGTACAGCTCTTTAGCTGATTTCTACAAGGATGCGGATAATTTCCTAGCTAATGGCAACAAAATTCCTTCTGGTGTAAATTTAAGAAGATTCCAAGTTCGTTGGAACAATATCCCGGGATCTGATAAGCCAGTACAGCCTTTGGAAGTAAACTATGGTGGAGTATTCATCCAAGATGAGTGGCAGGCTAGACCTAATTTTAAGTTAACTGCAGGTTTAAGAGTGGATCTTCCAGTTTTCGAGCAGACTGCACTTAGAAACGAAGAAATGGAGAGCATGTACTTCAGAAATCCAGCAGGAGCTTATGTGAACTTCAGAACGGATGCACTTCCGAAAGCTAATTTATTGTGGTCTCCACGCGTAGGATTTAACTGGGATGTGTTTAATGACCAAAGTACACAGGTTAGAGGTGGTTCAGGTATTTTCACCGGTCGTCCTGCTTATGTTTGGATTTCCAACCAAGTGGGTAACAATGGTATCTTGACAGGTTTTTATCAGGATGATGCTAGAACAGGTGTGCCATTAGTGAATAGACCATTCAACCCAGATCCTAATGCGTACAAGCCTGCTACAGTAACTGGTGCACCAGCATCTTCTTACGAGCTTGCCTTGACTGAGACTGATTTTAAATTTCCTCAAGTATGGAGATCTAACATCGCTATTGATCAGAAGTTACCTGGTGGGATTATTGCAACTGGGGAATTTATCTATAACCAAGACGTGAACGGAGTAGCATACTACAATGCTAACTTGCCAGTTCCATTCTCTCAATTTACGGGAAATGACAATCGTGCAAGATGGAATGCAGCTACTAACCCTAACCGCATCAATGGCAAAATTCCTAATGCAGTAACTTTGTCTAATCAAGCGGTTGGTAACTCATGGGTAGCATCATTCTCTTTAGAAAGACCATTTACGAATGGATTATTCTTGAAGACAGCCTATAGTTATGGTGAATCTAAAAACACTGTAGATCCAGGTTCTATTGCTGCGGGTACTTGGTTCGGAAACCCAATAACGAATGATCCGAACAACCCCGCTTTAGCTAACTCAAATAACTTCATGGGACATAGAGTTTTTGCTATTGCTTCTTACTCTAAAGACATCTTTAAGATCGGAAATACTTCTGTATCTCTTTTCTGGGAAGGAAGAACTCTTGGTAATGCTAGTTACGTAGTGGGAGGAGATTTGAATAATGACGGTGGTACTGCGAACGATTTGATCTATATTCCTGCAACTAAAGCGGAAATGAACTTCCAGCCATTTATAGTGGATGGCCAAGGTAGACCTATTACAACAGCGGTTCCTGGTTCTAGAACTTTCACAGCTGCGGAGCAAGCTGATGCGTTTGAAAGATATATTCTACAAGATGAGTACTTGAGTGCTAATAGAGGTAAATATGCCGAAAGAGGTGGGGTGATTATGCCGATGGTATTCCGTGCAGATCTTTCATTTGCTCAGCAATTGTTTACAAATATCGGTGGTAAGAGAAATACTTTGGAATTCCGTGTGGATATTCTAAACGTAGGAAATCTAATCGATGCTGATTACGGTGTAGGTAAGACTTTTAATTCAACACAGCCTCTTGTAACGGGAACACCTTCTGTTAGCGCAGATGGCAGACCTCAGTACAGATTTAGAAACCTTGGTACTAATTTAGTTTCTGAAACATACAGAGCTACAGCCGGCGTTTCTGACGTGTGGAGAATGCAGTTTGGCTTAAGATACATCTTCAATTAATCTGAAGCTATTGGACAAAAAAGCGTCTCGGTGATTACCGAGACGCTTTTTTTTGTGCTGTTAGTAAACTAAGTCTAAATCTTCTGACTTGATTATTCCACCGTTACACTCTTCGCTAAATTTCTTGGCTTATCCACATCTAATCCTCTCATGACTCCGATGTAGTATGATAGGATCTGCGTAGGAATCACAGAGATAAGTGGAGCTAATAATTCGTCCACTGCTGGAACTACCATGACGTGATCAGCCATATCGCGGATCTGGGTATCGCCTTCAGAAATAACGGCAATCACCATTCCTTTGCGGGCTTTAATCTCTTGAATATTCGAAACTATTTTCTCGTAATAAGCATCTTTAGTAGCGATGAATAAAACCGGAAGGTTTTCGTCTACTAGGGCAATAGGTCCGTGCTTCATTTCTGCCGCTGGGTAACCTTCTGCGTGGATGTAGGAGATTTCCTTTAGTTTTAGAGCGCCTTCTAAAGCCACTGGGAAATTGTATCCGCGACCTAGGAATAAGAAATCACGTGCATCTGCATAATGCTTCGCTACTTCTTTGATGGATTCGTGTGTTTCTAAAACAGCCTTTACTTTTTCTGGGATTAAGGCTAATTCTGCTAAGTAGCGATTGTATTCGGCTTCCGTAACCGTCTTTTTCTCGCGACCAATTTTGATGGCCATCATAGCTAGGACGGTTAATTGTGCCGTGAATGCTTTTGTACTTGCTACGCCGATTTCTGGACCAGCATGTGTGTAAGCGCCTGAATGAGATAAACGAGCAATGGATGAGCCTACGGCGTTCACTACCCCAAAAATAAAGGCTCCCGCTTCTTTCGCTTTTTCAATCGCAACGAGGGTGTCGGCTGTTTCGCCACTTTGGGAAATAGCAATCAATACATCACCTTCGCCTACGACTGGATTTCTATAGCGGAATTCGGATGCGTATTCCACTTCCACCGGAATGCGGCAAAGCGTCTCTATCATGTATTCAGCCACTAAACCTGCATGCCAGCTAGTTCCGCAAGCTACTATGATGATGCGTTTCGCTTGAGAGAATACGGACATATGTTCTTCTACTCCAGCCAATGTTAAGGTTAAGTTTTCCATGTCCAAACGGCCACGTAAACAATCTGTTAAGCTGCCTGGTTGGTCAAAAATTTCTTTCAACATGAAATGGTCGAAACCGCCCTTCTCGATTTGGGCTAATTCCATGTCTAATTGTTGTATATACGGTGTAATGGGTTCGTTACCTAAGTTCTTCAAGATGATTTCATCTGGAGAAATGATCGCTAACTCGTAGTCATTTACGTAAATTACTTTCTTTGTATATTCGATAATAGGGGATGCATCTGAGGCTAAAAAATGTTCGCCATCTCCTACACCGATGACTAGTGGAGATCCTTTACGGGCTGCAATTAAACGATCAGGGAAGCCTTCTTCCAATACGATAATCACGTAAGCACCTACAACTCGTTTTAATGCAATTCGCATTGCTTCTTCTAAAGTAGAGTTGTTATTGATTTGGATGTCTTCAATGAAGTTTACCAAAACCTCTGTATCAGTCTCACTCTTGAATGTATAGCCCTTCTGAACTAATTCTTGCTTTAATGAACCATAGTTTTCGATGATACCGTTATGAACTAGGGTTATGCGCCCACTATTTGAGGTATGGGGATGTGCATTCACATCAGAAGGTTCTCCGTGGGTTGCCCAACGGGTGTGTCCGATACCTACTGTAGCCTCTGAAATGATTGATTCATTCCAAGATTCCAATTCTGCTACACGACCTTTTTTCTTAAATGTGCGAACGTTTTCACCGAATAATGCAATACCTGAACTGTCATATCCACGGTATTCTAAACGCTTCAGACCCTTTAAAATAATAGGGTATGCTGCTTGTTTTCCGATGTACGCTACGATTCCACACATAGATGTAAAAATTTATATTTGTATTATTTGAATAATCTAATTTAAAAGGAATTCACCCTTTTTTTGCCAACAAATATCTCATATTTGGCGATTAATACCAAATTTATCGGGCATATTTTACTTATAGAAGTATCGTTAATATAGGATTCTTCCGGGAATGTTCCGCTGTGTCACGTTTTTTGCCTATTTTCGTTCAAGCTATCGCTGAGACGCTTAATCAGTTTAAAATTTATCTAATATGAAAAAAGTCCTTTTTCTAACCTTCCTTTTTTGTGCTTCTTTCTCTCTAATTTCTCAGGATTTACGTGTTGAACCTCTGAATTGGTGGGTTGGAATGAAGAATCCCAATTTACAGTTATTGATTAAAGCAAAAGACTTAAAGGGTGGTGCAGTAACATCCACTAAAGCCGGTTTAACCGTTAAGAAAGTAACGAACGGCGACAGCCCTAACTATTTATTCGTTGATTTAGTAGTTGCACCTAACGCGCAAGCTGGAACGTATCCTTTGGTCATTAAAAAGAATGGTGCAGTGATTCACACCATCAATTATTCTTTAGAAGCTCGTGCTCAGAATTCCGCTAATCGTTCGTCTTTTTCCACTAAAGATGTGATTTACTTAATTACACCTGATCGCTTTGCAAACGGTAATCCGGCAAATGATAAAGCGGCCGGAATGCGGGACATGTCATTGAATCGTGGTGCGTTATATGATCGCCATGGAGGTGATTTAAAAGGAATTATTGATCATTTGGACTACATAAAAAATATGGGATTCACCGCCATCTGGAATATGCCGGTGTTAGAGAATGATCAAACCTTAGAAAGTTATCATGGATATGGGATTACGGATCATTATAAAATAGACCGTCGTTTTGGGACAAATGAAGAGTATCGTGAATTAGGGAGGAAGATGGAAGCGAATGGGATGTATTTGATCAAGGATGTTGTTTTGAATCACTCTGGAAATGGTCACTGGTGGATGGATGATAAGCCATTCAAAGATTGGATAAATTTTGGAGGGAAGTTTGTTTCCACCACACACCGCCGTGAAACAGTTCAAGATCCACATGTGTCTAAGTACGATGCAAAATTGCAGACGGAAGGCTGGTTTGTGCCAGCTATGCCAGATTTGAATCAGAAGAATCCATTTATGCAGCAGTACATTATTCAAAATACGATTTGGTGGATTGAATATGCCCATTTAGGCGGTATTCGAATCGATACATATCCCTACTCTACGAAGGAGTTTGCGACAATGTGGTCCGATGCTGTTTTAGCAGAATATCCCAATTTAAATTTAGTAGGAGAGGAATGGTCGTCTAATCCGATCATCACATCCTACTGGCAACGTGGAAAAGTTAATGGAGATGGATATAAATCATCTCTACCAGCCTTAATGGACTTTCCATTACAAAATGCGATCTCAGAAGCGATGAACGAAAACGATAAGGACTGGGGGAAAGGTTTGAATAAAATCTACAGCATTATCTCGAATGATTTAGTCTATGCGAATCCTGATAATTTAGTGGTGTTTATGGATAACCATGATATGTCGCGTGTTTTTACACAGATGAAGCATGATCAATCCTTATTGAAGATGGCTATGACCTATATTTTCACTACGCGTGGTATTCCACAGGTGTTTTATGGCACAGAGGTTTTAATGGCTAATCCGAAGTCGTCTGAGCACGGAGAGATTCGAGGCGACTTCCCAGGTGGCTGGGTTGGTGATACGAAGAATGCCTTCACAGGGGCCAACATGACGGCAGAAGAGAAGGCGACTCAAGAGTTCTTTAAGAAGATTTTGACTTGGAGAAAAGGATCAGAGGCGATTCACAAGGGTAAATTGTTGCATTTTGGGCCTGAGAATTCAGGTGAAGGCAATGGGGTGTATGTGTATTTCCGCTATACCGATAAACAAAAGGTGATGGTCGTATTGAATAAAAATGCGGACGCTCGTAACATCGATTTGAGCCACTATGAAGAGATTTTGCCAGCTGGAGCTAAGGCACATAATGTAATGGAATCGAGTGATGTGGTGTTCGGAAAGACCTTAAACGTACCAGCAAAAACAGCTCAAATTTTTGAAATCCGATGAGGTATTTCTTCTTATTACTTTTCGCTTTTTCGGTTTCCGCGCAAACAAAATCGGATCTTTCCGGTGCGACTGCCCTATTTGATCTGCAATTTACCACACAGGAATTAGACACGCTCTATTCGGATGTGGTGGATAATCTAGCGAATTATAAGGCGATGCATGCGCAGACATTGAACAATAATGTGCCCTTGAGTCTTTGGCAAAATCCAAAGCTTCCTGGAATGAAATTTGATCAGACACAGCGACCGGTGGTTTGGCCAGCTGTGAAGGCGACCCTGCCGAAAAATCGCAATGACCTGGCATTCTTTTCTATCGATCAGCTCGCTTATTTAATCAAGTCAAAACAAATCACTTCGGTCGAATTAACGCAGTTTTTTATTGAAAGAATCAAGAAACATGGAGAGACTTTGCAATGCGTCATTAGCATTCAAGAGGAGTTGGCATTAGAACAGGCACGTCAAGCTGATAAGGAAATGAGCGCAGGAAAATACCGAGGCCTATTGCACGGAATACCCTACGGTTTGAAGGATTTGTTTGCGGTGAAAGGCACAAAGACGACCTGGGGAGCTGCCCCCTACAAAGACCAAGTGATTGATGAAGATGCCTATGTATATTCGAAATTAAAGGAATCGGGGGCTGTTTTAGTGGCTAAATTCACTTTAGGAGCCTTAGCCATGGGGGATTATTGGTATGGCGGCAGGACAAAAAATCCGTGGAATTTAGCGTATGGATCTTCAGGTTCTTCCGCAGGTTCTGCCTCGGCTACGGTTGCCGGATTAGTCCCCTTTGCGATAGGTACCGAGACCTGGGGAAGTATTGTTTCTCCCTCTACTACTTGTGGTGCGACGGGTTTGCGACCTACTTTTGGGAGTATTAGTCGCTCTGGTGCGATGGCATTGAGTTATAGTTTAGATAAGGTAGGACCTATTTGCCGTTCCGCAAACGATGCAGCGATTGTTTTTCATTATTTGCATGGAACAGACGGAAAAGACCTTGCGGCAGTCAATATGCCTTTTAATTACGTATCAAATCGTCCACTCAAAGGGATGAAAATCGGCTTTGCTAAGAATTATTTTGACAAAATAAAAGACACCACAAGAAGCGAATGGAAAGTCTTAGCTGATCTTCGTAAGCAAGGCATTGAACTAATTCCAGTAGAATTCCCAGATGAAAAAGCCTATACGTTTAACATCATGGATGTGGTGATCGGGGCTGAATGTGCAGCTCAATTTGATGAGATGACGCGTAAAAATATCGATGATCAACTTACCCGTCAAACCAAATACGATTGGCCTAACCAATTCAGAACGGCTCGTTTTGTGCCAGCTGTCGAATACATTAATGCGCAACGTCACCGGTATCGTTTAATGCAAGAAGTAAACAAAGTCATGTCACAATATGATGCGATTATCTGTCCTTCTCGCGGTGGCGGAAACCAATCTGCCATCACGAATTTAACCGGACATCCCGTCGTGTGCGTGCCCACAGGTTTAGACGCTAAAAATAATTTGCCCACCGGAATTTCCTTCGTAGGAAAACTTTATGATGAGGGTACTCTATTGCGAATAGCTCAGTTTTACCAAGATCATACCAAACACGAGGAGACGCATCCAGAAAAATTCTTGAATTGATTGATTTATAGTAGTTTATAAGTTTATTTTTTCTAATTTGGGACAAATAAACCTATAAAACTATTGAATCATGAGCATCTCTAGACGTGGCTTTTTAGAAAAAAGCGCCTTAGCATCCAGTTTTTTTATTGTTCCTCGCCACGTATTGGGCGGAAAAGGATTTTTAGCTCCCAGTGACAAATTACTCGTAGCGGGTATAGGTGTAGGAGGAAAGGGAAAGTCGGATTTGAAAAAATTCTATGAAAGCGGAAAGGCAGAAATTGCTTTTTTATGCGACGTAGATGACCGTCAAGCGAAGGATTCAGTAGCGGCTTATCCGAAAGCAAAATACTACAAGGATTGGAGAAAAATGATGGAGGTTGAGTCGAAAAATTTCGATGCGGTTTCTGTTTCAACTCCCGATCATAACCACGCCGTTCAGGCGATGGCTGCCATGCAATTAGGCAAACACGTATATGTTCAAAAACCGATGACTCACGATATTTATGAGGCGCGTATGCTAACGGCTGCGGCTGATAAATACAAAGTCGTGACCCAGATGGGGAACCAAGGGTCTTCTGGAGATGGAGTGAGACAGTTAGTGGAATGGTATGATGCGGGAATAATAGGGGATGTGCATACGGTCCAAATTTGGACGAACAGACCCATTTGGCCTCAAGGTATTCCTTGGTCTACAGCAAAGCCACCCGTACCAGCAGGCTTGGATTGGGATTTATGGTTAGGAACCGCACCTTATAAAGACTATGTGGATAATTTAATTCCGGGCTCTTGGAGAGGCTGGTGGGATTACGGCACGGGTGCACTAGGTGATTTAGGTTGTCATTTAATGGAGGCCCCGTTCCGCGTTTTAGGACTTAAATATGCCTCTGATGTTCAGGCTAGTGTGGGTAGTGTGTTTACGGCTTTTGGCCAAAGAGGCGTATTCCCAGACAGCTGCCCTCCATCAAGTCACGCCACGTTAACCTTCCCTAAAACGTCTAAGACAAAAGGACCAGTAACCATGCATTGGATGGACGGTGGAATTAAGCCAGAACGTCCGGAGGAATTAGGACCAGACGAATTATTTGGCGATGGAAACTCGGGTATCTTGTTCATCGGTACAAAAGGAAAAATGATGGCCAGCGAATATGCAGCTAATCCACGTTTATTACCTTTAACGCGAAATCAAGAAGTAAAAGTAAAGCAAAAATTAGAGCGCGTTCCGGGCAGCGCTGATGGTCACTATGCTCAATGGGTGGAAGGCGCGATTGCTGGTTATGGCAATAAGCAATTAAGCTCGCCATTTGAATTAGCAGGTCCATTAACGGAAGCTATTTTGATGGCAAACTTAGCCATTCGAGTGGCGGATATGCCTTTCCCTCGTCCTACAGGCAAAGGAAATCACTATCCAGGTTCGAACACGAAATTATTGTGGGATAATGAAAATATGCGCGTGACGAATTTCGACGCCGCAAATCAGTTCGTTAAACGTACGTATCGCGATGGCTGGAGTTTAGGCGTTTAAAAGTATATAGATGAGGTCTCATAGAATTTGATTAATTTCAGGTTCTATGAGACTTCTTATTTTATTATTGATAAGCACCAGCTTATTCGCTCAAAAATCGGTGTCCGATGTAATCGCCTCATCCGAATCTATCAAGGGGAGCGCGGCCTATTTAGCTACTCCTTTCGTCACTGCCGGCGATAAATTATATCTCGTGGGTCACCAGGACGGGACATTTCCCCCTTTAGGATGGCATGTGAAGGATGAGATGGGAGGGATTTGGGCGCACCCAATAAAATTGCTAGACGGATTCGAAGCATCTTATCTGGATCGAGGCAAGCTAATTCAGCTTGATCAGGCCTCACAGTTTATTAATTATCCGTTTGCAAATCAGCAAGTTTACGCGGGCTCAGAAATTCAAGTTAGACGATTTCAGTTTGTTCCTGATGGTAAGAAGGCAATCTATGTAGAATATGTTTTTACGAACAAAACCCCAGTCAAAAAGTCCATAATGTTTTCTTTAGTGACGCGTTCGAACTTGCGACCTGTGTGGATAGGGGAGAGAACTGGGATGGTGGATTCGAAGGATTTGGCGCGATTTGTAAAAGGGAAGACGGTGGTGAAGGACTCTGCAAATAATTGGTTTGCCGTGGTGGGTAGCTCTTTTTCTGCTACATCTGTGGCCTTACCTCGAAACCCATCAAAACCGAACGCCGCCGTTTCTAAATCCACTTATTCGCTGGAAATTCCGGCCAATGGAAGTTTATCGATTCCATTCGTCATTGCGGGTTCTGTCACTTCTGAGGCAGAAGCTTTAGCTACTTTTTCGAATGTAGTAGAATATGGCGCTCAACTAGCCCTCGCTAAAAAACAGCGCTATGAAAAAATAGCTGCAAAATCTGAAATTCAACTATCAGATGCACGATTAACGCAGGCGATGCGGTGGTTAAAGTACAATGCGGATTGGCTCATAACTGATGTAGATGGTATAGGTCGTGGAATCACAGCAGGTATGCCTGATTACCCTTGGTTTTTTGGTGGGGATATGACTTATTCCTTGCAAGGGTTAATCTCCTCTGGCAGAAAGGATATTGCTTATAATACGATTGATTTGATAGCGAAACTATCTGAAAAAACGAATGGAAACGGTCGCATCGTGCATGAAGTCAGTACCAACGGAGCTGTTTACAATCCCGGAAATGTGAATGAGACACCGCAGTTTGCCTCCTTGATTTACAAGGTGTACTGTTGGACGGGCGATCAGTCATTTTTAGCGAAGTATTTTCCCCTGGTTGAAAAAGGCCTCGAATGGCTAATGCAGCAGGACAAGGACCACAATTTGATTCCGGATGGGAATGGAATGATGGAGATTCACGGATTAGATTCTGAGATGATTGATGTGGCCGCTTACTCTGCTAAGGCCTATTTAGATGCGTCCAAAATGGCTCTTGAACTAGGTCGCACAGAATTATCTCGTGATTATTTTGCCAAATACGAAGCAATTCGATTAAAAATTAATAGCGATTTTTGGGTACCCTCCTCTAATTCGTATGCCGATTTTAGGGGCACTAAAGTCCAAGCATTGCAATTAACGAAAGATGCTATCGAACGGGCGAAAGGATTAAATAATAATTGGGCAGTAGAGGAATTACAGGCATTGCAAAAACAGATCAGTGCAAATCCAGATACAACAAAACGGGGTTTTGTCTTGCATCACAATTGGGTGGTGAATACACCCATGGAGACGGGATTGGCTGATGCTGAAAAAGCCTCCAAAGCCTTGAAAACCGCGGAGAAGTTCCGTAATAAATTTGGGATGTATGTAACAGGTATAGATCGTTCTGAAAATTCAGAAAAAGCGGAATCGTATGCTGCCAAAGTAGGGAAATCCGATTTTACCTACACCGGAACCGTAATGACTCTACCCACTGGCGTACAAGCGATTTCTGAGAATAAGTATGGTCATCCGAATGCTGCTTATGATTTAGTCCAAAGCATGTTGCGGACCTTCTCTTTTGCCTTACCTGGTTCTATGTATGAAGTTTCTCCGGATTATGGAATGATGACACAGGCCTGGAACAGCTTTGCATTCGAAGTGCCCGTGATTCAACAGTTTTTCGGGATTCAACCTTTGGCCTATAAAAAAGAAATACATTTGCAGCCCTCCTGGCCTGATTCCTTACCTTCAGGAGTTATTAAAAACGTGGAAATTGGGGATAATTTAGTCTCTGTTTCATATGCTCGTTCAGCAAAAAGAAGTACCTATGAAGTAAAGCAGCCAAAATCTTGGACGATACATTTTAGTCCCAGAACTGGTAGCTACAAACGTTGGTTATTAGATGGAAAACCAGTGGAACCCACATTAGTGGATGGCTGGCCTACACTTAAATTAAATGGCTTGCAACACCATCTGGTTTTAATTGACTAGCTTACAAAATGCGGCGTATTGTGTAGGCGGCTACCCAATTAATGTCATAGCTACAAGCTATCAATTTTCGACTAGTATCCTATCTCTCCCGCCTCCTTAAGTTCTGAATTGATAAGTGACCGAATAACTCGAGTTCTTTCCATCGGAAGATTTAACCCTAAAAAAGTACACCTTTCCAGTTTGTACAGGGACATCCACACTAGTAGCCGTAATATTGGTGAACTGTGCTGCAGGTGTTTGTTTTCCATCTACTAAGTCGACAAATAGGGTGTAGGTCAAAGGGTCAGATTCCGGATCACTCCCTTTCCAACTGATGGTTACTTTACCATTAGTGATCGTGGCGAAAATAGAAGAGATGGGAGCTGTAATTTCTGCTGGGAAGGGAGCATAATTTACAATGGAAGAACCCGCTAAATAGAAATTCCAAGATTCACTTGTAGCCGTAGTTGTGGTTTTAGAAGTTTTTGAAATTACTCTCCAGGAATATGGAGTGGCTTTATTCAAGGTCACTTTCCGACTAGGAGCAGTGATGTTCGAAAAAGTCTGTACCGCGTTCGTGTTTAAATCCGTCACTAGTAAATCATAGCTTTCGGTATTTGTACCTGCAGCCCAAGTAAAGGTAACCTCCGATTGGTTTGTAGAGACGGAAACTCCTGTCTCACAGATTTTATTTTTTTCTGGTAAAGATAAGCTCGCTGCCGTCGGAGGATTCACGGTAGGAGTGGGAGGAGTAGGTGGCGTAGGTGTAGGGGCAGGATCCCCTCCACCACCTGAACAGGCAGCTACTCCAATAAAAAATACCAAAGCAATGAATCGATTGAAATTTGACATAATATTATTGCTTACTAATTTTTAGTGTCTTGTTAACATGTGATCCCGAAACCTGGATAACGTAGGTACCCGAATCCATTTTAGATAAATCATAAGTGATGGTTCTCGAATTATCGAGATCGCGCGATTCATCTAAGATTGTTTTTTCCAAAGAATAAATCGATACTCGAACCGATGGATCAGAACCAGGCACATAAATGGATACCTTACCTGAAGTTGGATTTGGGTATGCTTGTGCTTGCTCGGAGATAAAGATCTCTTGGTCGAGTGTACCTTGGCATCCTAAATCAGTAGAAACGCTGATTTTATTCAATCCAGTCGAAAGTACCTTTGAATAAGTTGAACCATTTACCTTTTCTGTAACCCCATTAATCGAGACAGAATAGGACTCAGAACCTGACAAATTCAATACTAAAGTATTTGAACTTGGATTGAATGTACTATTGGTTTTCAGCGCCGCAGGTTCCGTGATGATTACATCAAAACATTGTTCATAGCCTTCTTTTCCTAACACTTGAATGCAAACTGAATAGGTATCTTTTGCCAAACCAGTAATGTTTAAGGCTGTCGTTTCTGTCGTATTGTAAGTGAATTGTTTTGAGTAGCCAGAAGCGGCACCTACTGCTTTCACCACGTAGGTGAAGTTTCTATTCGCAAAAACAATTTGGATTGAACCATTATTTGAACCTACGCAGGTAGCAGATCCCATTCCTATCGTGTAATTCTTCACAGGTAGATTAAAGATCTCGCAACCATTCGCATCGATGATGGCTCCCGCAGTAGTATTATTACATTTGTCTGCGTTATCCTTAATGCCATCCCCGTCAGTATCCGCCAGTTCGTATTTCACTACATTGGCTGATGAATTAGCGATACAACCAAAAGGACTAGTCACACTCACCGTATAGGTTCCATCGTTCTGAGGAATGTATTCAGCAGCAGTAGCTCCTGTAATGATAGCTCCATCCTTAGACCATTGGTATTTCGCCCCTGAGACTATTGGCACCTTCAAGGTATAGGTTTTAGTGTCCGTTAAATTAAAGACAAAAGTAGATCCTGTAGTCGTAATAGTTGCATCAGGTGAATCCACGGTAACGACAGTTGACTCAGAAGTCGAAATATCACCAATCGGATAGGTCACCGTCACGTTATAATTACCGCTAGTATTAACCGTGATAGAGCGAGTCTTCGCCCCCGTTGACCAGGTGTAAGACAGTCCACCCTCCGAGGCAGTTAGCACCACACTTCCTCCTGGACAGAATGTTTTTCTACCCGAGACGGCAATCTCAACGATCGGTTTGGCTAAAGTAGGGGTGTAATAGTAGGCTTTACCATCTCCTAATTCTCCGAATAAGTTTAAGCCCCATGACCAAAGAGAGCCATCTGTTTTTAAAGCTAAAGTATGATTGTCTCCTGTTGAAATTTCCTTCCAATCGTTTTCAGTGCCTATTCTAGTAGGGGTATTTTTATCAACAATACTACCATCACCAAGCTGACCATTGTAATTGCTACCCCAGCCCCACATACTACCATCTGTTTTAAGAAGCATTTTATGGTAGGACAAGCCAGAAAGAGACAATTTATTAATGCTACTTATGTTTATTAGGGTAGGAATAAATTTATTTATGTTTGTTCCATCTCCTAGTTGACCTCTTAAATTATAGCCCCATGCCCATAAAGTGCCATCTTTTTTAAGCGCATAGGATTGATCGCTTCCTGTTTCAATTGACACCCAATCTGTAGCATTTCCTATTTGAATCGGAATAGTAGTATTTGTGGTGTTTCCACTTCCTAATTGGCCATTAAAGTTATACCCCCATGCCCAAATAGTTCCATTAGATCTTAATCCAATTGTATGAGACCAACCAGCAGAAATCGAAACCCAATCAGTATTATTTCCTATTTGAATCGGTATGCTAGAGTTGGTGGTATTCCCATTTCCTATTTGACCGGAATAATTTGCTCCCCAAGCCCAAAGCGTCCCATTTTTCTTGATGCCGTATGAGGTTTGTTCAGCTGTATGGACAGATGCCCAGTCCGTTGCAGTTCCTATTTGTGTAGGAATATTTTTTGACGAAGTAGTGCCATCACCTAATTGTCCAGCATAATTTAATCCCCAAGCCCATAGTGTGCCATCCTTTTTTAATGCAATTGAATGGTCAGCACCGAGGGATACCGATTGCCAATCTGTATTTGTGCCTATTTGAACGGGAGTATCTACATTTCTGTCAGAGCCATTTCCTAATTCACCTGAACTATTCAATCCCCAAGACCACAAGGTGCCATCTTTCTTAATTGCGGCAGAACGGTAGAAAGTTGCATATATTTTCTCCCAGGTCATATCAGTACCTACTTGTCTGATATTAGAATTATAGGAGAAATTACCTTTTCCTAATTGTCCTGATGAGTTTAAGCCCCATGAAAATACATTATTTTGCCTATCAAGAGCCAAAACATGGTTAGAACCAACTGCACCAGATCTCCAATTAGTGGCATTTCCAATTTGTGTCAAACCACTATAGTTTCCTGAATTACCCTGACCTAGCTGACCATAAGCATTGAATCCAATAGCCCATAGCGTTCCATTGGATTTGATAGCTAAACTTACAGATCCTGTAGGAGGAACATGTAAATTAGACCAATTGGTTTCGGTACCTACTTGAGTTGGAATAGAAACGGTACTCGATGTTGTACTACCAAATCTATTGTAAGAATTATTTCCCCAGCCCCAAAGTGTTCCATCCGTTCTTAAAGCGAAAACGTAAATATTGCTACTTTTGATTATTCCCCAGTCTGTTGAATTACCTATTTGAGTCGGAGTATTTTTATTGATAGTTGATCCATCTCCTAATTGGCTTTGGTTATTTTGACCCCAGGCAAAAAGTTGTCCATTGGATTTGATTGCATAAGAACTATTTCCACCGGCTGATATGGAAACCCAATCGGTATCTGTACCGATGATAGTGGGAGATAGTAAATTCGAAGAATTCCCATTACCTAATTGTCCATTTAAATTGTATCCCCAAGCCCAAATTGTCCCATTTGTTTTTAGCGCAAGGCTGTGGTTTAATCCGACAGAAATGGATTCCCAATCTGTTGCTGTTCCTATTTTAATGGGTGTCAATGATTCAACTACACTTGCGTTGCCGAGTCCTAATAAACCTTGCGATCCATTTTGACCCCAGCCCCATAAACTTCCGTCTTTTTTAATAGCGATGGTAAAATTACTCGTCGTGGCCACCATTTTCCAATCATTTGCAGTCCCTACTTGAACCGCAATGCTTTGGTTTGTTTTATTGCCTATACCAAGTTGCCCCACGCTATTATTTCCCCAGGCCCATAAGGTACCATTTGGTTTAATTAAGAAACTGCTATTAGATCCGGCGAAAACTTTAGCAGGCGTGAGTGTATCCGCTAGGGCATAGGTAACAGTTTGCGAAACAGATGAAGAAACACAGCCAAACGTATTTGTGACATTTACCGAATAAATGCCATTCTTTTTAGGCACGTAATTATTTGAGATAGCACCAGGAATGGCAACCCCATTGTTAAGCCATTGGTAAGAAACACCTGTTGCAGAAGGCACCGTTAGCTTAT
>JACCDS011533493.1_pt1 | contig 40884 bp, 35 predicted proteins | sample 7446441 | NCBI WGS metagenome assembly JACCDS01 (sample SAMN15323445, study PRJNA562643) | freshwater metagenome | isolation source: river surface water | place: USA:Blue River Watershed | collected 2017-08-17 | reverse complement strand
AACAAGTAGCTAAAGTAAATTCATTTTCGGGATTCCCAATTCAATTAATTATCTTTTCTGGTATTTTATTTTGGAACTATTTTGCAAACAGTTTTCAAGCAGTTTGTAATTCTATTTTGATAAATGGTAATTTAGTATCGAAGGTATATTTTCCTCGTTTAATAATTTGCTTATCTTCAATTGCGGTTCCTTTACTTGATTTTTTCATTGGCTTAATTGTTTACCTTATATTAAGCATAAGTCTAAATTATCCAATTTCAAATTCATTTTTTTTATTGCCTCTGGCCTTATTTTTAATCACTTTATTTTCCTTAGGAATTGGCCTGATTTTTGTTTCGTTTTCGGTTAAATACAGGGATGTTCAGCAAATCACTCCATTAATCGTACAATATGGCTTTTTTGTAACACCCATAGTATATACAACTCAAGAATTTTTATCGAATAAATGGTTTCCTTTATACAATATAATCAACCCACTTTCATCCTTTGTTGAATTTTTCAGATTTACTTTGATCGATAATTACCATATTTTTAATTTACACAACTTATTAATTTCAATTTTAACAAGTTGTTTCATTTTTATCATTGGATTAATCATTTTCATAAAGAGAGAAGATTCATTCGTTGATTATTTATAAGCTATTTATGAGTATTATAGAAGTGAACTCGATTTCGAAAAAATATAAATTAGCTACCCAAAAGGGTCCAGTTAGTTTGAGAGAAGGGTTGACCAATATTTTTCAAAAAACTCCTAAAGAAGAATTCTGGGCAGTTAATGATGTCTCTTTTAAATTAGAAAAAGGCGATAAATTAGGAATCATTGGAAATAATGGAGCTGGAAAATCGACATTATTAAAGATATTAAGTAAAATAACTCCCCCCACGAGTGGAAATATTCATGTAGAAGGAAAGGTGGCAAGCTTATTAGAGGTGGGAACAGGTTTCCATCCAGAATTGACAGGAAGAGAGAATATCTTCTTAAATGGAGCTATTTTAGGAATGTCAAAAAAAGAAATTAGCTCTCAATTCGATGAAATTGTAGATTTTGCAGGAGGGCAAATTACAAAATTTTTAGATACTCCAGTAAAAAGATACTCTTCTGGAATGTATGTTCGATTGGGCTTTGCCATTTCAGCCCATTTAAACCCAGATATTTTAATTGTAGATGAAGTATTAGCTGTAGGAGATGCTGATTTTCAAAAGAAATCACTTGGAAAAATGCGGGAGGTGGCTTCCAAAGAAAAAACAATTTTATTTGTAAGTCATAATTTAACGGCTGTAGCGAATTTGTGCAATAAAACATTACACCTAGAAAAGGGAACCGTTAAGGAATTTGGAGAGACAGGTACTGTCTTAACCAATTACTTATCAGGTTTACAAAACAATATTTTACGCAAGGAATTCACCATTGATAATGTAATTGGGAATGAATTAGTTAGATTAAAACTGGCGGAGTTAAAACCAAACTTATTTGAAAACCAAGGTTTTTGGGATGTTCGCAATTCATTTTCCATAGATATTGAATTTTGGAATTTAATGGATAAACAAAATCTTAATATAAGTCTGCATTTATATGCTAGTACAGGTGAATGTATCTTCAATGTTGGTACAGATCCTAAGGTATTTAACAAAGGAATTATTAAATCATCCATAACTATTCCGGGAGATTTTTTGAATGACGGTAATTATTTCATCTCATTCATGGTCGTAAAAGATAAATCTATTATTTTATTTAATTTTGAAGAAGTATTCAATTTTGAAATAGCAGACTATCGGGAAGATACTACCTGGTATGGTAAATGGCCTGGATATGTGCGACCAAAATTTGATTTTTCAATTTTTCAACAAACGGAAAGTATTTAATGTTACATGTAACCAAATCATTTCTTCCTGAATTAACATCTTACACTAAATATCTGGAAAGAATTTGGAATACATCTCATTTGACCAATGATGGCCCTTTATTACTTGAGTTAGAAGCAAAATTAGCCGAATTTTTAGAGGTTGAAAATTTCTTTTTTGTTAGCAATGGTACAATTGCTCTTCAATTAGCTATCAAATCTTTAGGATTAAAAGGAGAGATTATTACAACGCCCTTTTCTTATTGTGCTACGAGTAATTCTATCATTTGGGAAAATTGTGAACCAATATTTGCTGACATTTCTACTGAATCTTTGACAGTAGAGAGCGAAAGTATTAAATCAAAAATCACAAAAGATACCCAAGCAATACTCACAACCCATGTTTATGGAAATGCAGGTGATTTGGAGTGTCAAGTAAATTTAGCCCAAGAATTTGGTATCCCTCTTATCTTTGACGGTGCGCATGCATTTGGTGTCAAATACAAAGGTCGATCTATTTTTAATTATGGGGATATAAGTACTTGTAGTTTTCATGCAACTAAGATCTTTCATACGGTAGAAGGGGGAGCTGTAATTACAAACAATACCCATTTAGCATCTAAGGTAAGAGAATTGAGAAGTTTTGGACATAAAGGTGATGAGTATTTCTCGGCTGGGATTAATGGAAAAAATTCAGAATTTCATGCAGCTATGGGTTTAGCAAATTTGGAACATTTTGAATCGATAAAAAATCACAGAAAATGGGCATCAGGATATTATGATCAACATTTATCTCATTCGATTGAAAAAGTTAAATTCAATTCAGCTATCGAAAGAAATTACAGTTATTATCCAATCCTATTTTCAAATGAGAATCATTTATTGAAAGTGGTCGAAAATTTAAATAACCATCAAATTTTTCCAAGGAGGTATTTTTACCCTTCTTTAAATACCTTAAAATTTATTGATTATCAGCCATGTCCGATATCAGAAGATATAGCATCAAGAATACTTTGTTTGCCATTATCAGCAGAGATTAATGAAATAGAATTATCAAAGGTTTGTCAAATTATTAATCAACCTATTTAACAATGCTCTTTATAGTATTTGTTTCCTATTTATTATTAAATATCAAGATTGCTTCTAAAATTTCTAACAAAAATTTTGAGGAAATTATCATTATTGGTTTCATATCCTATTCCAGCAGTATTATTATTTCTGGTTACTTACTTTCATTCATTAATAAATGGGACTCCATATTCCTATGGAGCATTTTACCATTTTTTGTCAGCTTTTTATTTTATTCTTTTTTCAACATTTCACTTTTTGAAAAAGAAGCCAACCATCGCTCTGCTTTTAAAATAACTGGAGAAACCATTCAAGAGTTACACGAAGTATTTAAGAATTCAACTGGGCTTCAAAAATTTACATTTTTTTGTATTTTTTGGACAATTGTGGTTATTAGTTTATTTCAATTCTCTGTCATTCTATATTGCCCTCCAAATGAATGGGATAGTATGACTGGCCATTTAAATCGAATTATATATTTTTTAAATGAAGGTAGTTCATTAAAACATTTTATCGGAACGAATTGGAATATTGATACTTACCCAAGAAGTTTTTGTTCTATTCAAGTTTATCCGTTTTTGATGAACGCAAAGAATGAATTGTGGTTTCGATTTCCCAATTACAGTGCTTATTGGATCATCAGCTTTTCCATGTATGGTATTTTAAAAAGATTATCCATACATTTTAAATTAAGATTATTTGTAAGTGCATTGACGTTATTACTACCTATCAGTATTACCCAAAGTCTTACTACAGACACAGATATAGTATTAGGAGCTTATCTAAGTTGTTTGATTTATTTTTTATTATCTTTTCACACAACAAAAAAAATCATTTATCTGTATTTTTTAGGGTTTTGTTTCGGAATTGCATTTTCGCATAAAATCACTTTTGCTTTCTCCTTTCTTCCTTTATTATTTATTTATCTGTATGTATTGGATTTCAAATCGAAAGAGAAAATTTTTAGTCAAATTAAACATTTAGTTTTATCTCATATCCTAGGATTGGTATTATTTGTTTTGTTTACAGGCTATATCGCAAACATGATTCATTATGGACATCCAATAGGTCCTAAAACGGCTACACAACATCAATCCATTGAACGTGCTGGTAATTTTGAAAGTTTATTAAAAAATGGAACACGTAATTTCATTCGATATTCCAATGATTTATTGAATCCTGATGGATTGAGAAACATTCCTGCAGTCGAGCGACTTAATTCTAAGTTGAAATTCATACCAAGAAAATTAGATGAATTCTTCAATTTAGGTTTGGAGAGAAAAACAGAATTTACCATTATTCCTTTTTCTTTTGATAGACGATTTGAATTTTATAATGGAACACCCATCTATGGTATACTTTTTTTGTGTTTTATTATTCCTAGTATTTTTATTCTACTAATTAGACGAGATAAAATTTATCTTATTTTATTCACGTCTTTCATTGTACACCTACTATTTTTATCATTTACAGCTGCTTACGATCCATGGAAGGGTAGGTACATGATTAGTTCTAGTATTTATTTATTTCCAATTGCGGTTTATTTCGGAAAATTTTATTTAAAAAGAAATCATTGGACCATCACCAAGATTTGCTTTGGATTATTAACCATATTGATTTGTATATCAAGTATTTCCACTCTATTATTTAATTTAAGAGCATTACCTTTTGCATTTTATGGTAAAAAATCATTCTTTCAATTGGATAGAATTCAAAATTTAACCGTTAGCAGACCTGATATTACAAATGCTTATCAAAATTTCGAAAGAATAGTTCCAGCCAACTCCACTGTTGCATTAGCAACTATTAATGATGATTATGAATATCCACTTTGGGGAAAAAATTTTAACAGAAAGTTAATTCCCATCAATCCGTTCGAGAAAGGTTTACAAGCCATTCCTTTAGATGCTGATTATTTATTTTTTGCCAAATCAGTAATCACACCTAGAGCGGGAGATATTCGATTAGGTTCAAACTTACATTTAAAAGAAGGTGTTATTATACCAGGTGAAGACTATTATCTTAGAAAATTAAAATAATTAAGTCTTTTGCTTTTTCTTTTTTGCAGATGGAAAAAGTATGTTATTTAAAATTAATCGATATCCAGGGCTATTCTGATGCAGATTTAAATCGGTATGTTCTTCATTGACGAAGTGTTGATAATCTTCAGGGTCATGGCCAGCCAAAAAAGTGAAAAATCCTTTCCCTCTTGCACCAAAAATATATTTCACTTCATTCAAAGAATTATTTTCCGCTAATACTGTAATATCTGATTTGATAAGCTTTGGATTAAATGCGGTGGTTTGTCCTAAAAAGTTATGTATTATTTTTTCATGATTTTGAGTAAGCATTGATGGAATCAGATCCGTAGATGCTGAAAACTCATTGAGTTCAAAAAAATCCAAATCTTCTTTGATATTTCTTGGCGCATAATTAGGAGAAGCGTCAATATCTGAAAATTCGTTTACACGATAATTGGAAATAACTTTAAAATCTTTAAAAGCTAAAGTATTATCAAAATTTAGTTGTTTTTCATAATTTGGATCAATCGGATCCCCATCATAGAAGGTATCTGATGCGTCTAAACCATTCAAAGATAGTGCTATATCAAAAGTATCAGTTGCAGTGCACATGGCAAATAAATATCCACCACCCAAAACATAATTTTTGATTGAGGATGCTATTTTTAATTTCATTTCTGAAACTTTTTTAAAACCAAAATGATGAGCTAAATCCAAATCTTCTTGTAATTGCTTTTGATACCAAATTTGATTTCGTTGTGTATACATCTTTCCCATTTGAGCAGTAAAATCTTCGTGGTGCAAATGAACCCAATCAAATTCGGGCAATCTTCCTTCTAATATTTCTTTGTCATAAATAATTTCAAAAGGGATTTCAGCATAAGTTAAAGCCAAAGACACAGCATCGTCCCAAGGACTTGCCGACTTCGGAGAATAAAGCGCTATTTTAGGTACCTTGTTCAGAATACCGACAGCGGTATTTTGTGATGACGAATTGACAAATTGTATTATTTGATCGGCCGTCTTATTTGAAATAATTTGATATGAAACCGATTTGGCTATTAACTCGTTCTTATAATTTAAATCATCATTTAATAAAAATGAACCGCCTTTATAATTCAATAACCATTGAACTTCCTGATTATTATTTTTCAACACTTTAAAAACAAAACCATAGGCCTTTAAATGGTTAGATTGGCTTTCATCCATTTCTATCAATAGTTTATTCGCTTTCACAGTTGTGAAACATGCCAGAAAAATGATTAATGGAAAAAATAGAGGTTTCATTGGTTTTTTAAGCTGTAAATAAACTAATAAATTGCAAGCTAAAATTTAATTGTACAGCATCCAACATGAATCTTAAGGAAAATGTATTTGAAGGGCTAAGATCTATAAAAGGAAACTTGCTAAGAACAATTTTAACGGCATTAATTATTTCGCTCGGTATAACTGCTTTGGTAGGTATATTAACCGCCATTGACGGTATACAAAGCTCCGTAGACAATTCATTTTCAGGCTTAGGAGCTAATTCTTTTGATATTCGAAATAGACCTGCTATGCAGATTAGAAGGGAAGGGCAAAAAGAAAAAAGATTTAAAAATATAGACTATCGACAAGCCACGTTGTATAAAAAACTATTCAGTACCAAAGGAAAAGTTTCTCTCAAAACAAATGTCAGTAATAATGCAATAGCGAAACATTCATCTAAAAAAACCAATCCCAATGTTCGATTAATAGGAATTGATGATAATTTCATGGAATTAAAAGGCTATAAAGTAGGTTTGGGCAGGAATTTCAATAACAATGAATTTACATTAGCCAATAATGTTTGTATCCTTGGAGTAGATGTCATTGACCAAATTTTTGAAAAAGAAAACCCATTGGATAAAGAAATATTAATAAATGGGATCAAATTAAAAGTCATTGGTTTATTAGATAAGAAGGGTAATATGATGGGGGGAGGGGACGATCGTGTGGTAATGGTTCCGCTTGAGACGGGGCGAAAAATGGCTGTTGGAAGAAATTTAACCTATGATATAACCACATCTTCTTCCAAAATTTTGAATATTGATGATTTTATGGAAGAGGCAAGAGGAATTATGAGAAAAGTCAGGAAAGATCCAGTAGGCATGGAGGACTCATTTTCATTGGATAGATCAGATTCCATGGCAAAAAGTTTTGAAGGAATCACATCAAGTTTAAGAATTGGAGGATTTGTTATTGGATTTATTACTCTTCTTGGAGCGGCGATTGCTTTAATGAATATAATGATGGTTTCAGTTACAGAGAGAACCAGAGAAATTGGCATTCGCAAATCTTTGGGCGCAACGCCTTATCGAATCCTTCAACAATTCCTGATTGAAGCCATTGTTATCTGTTTAATTGGTGGGATTGGTGGAATTATTTTAGCCATTCCCATCGGAAATTTAATTGCTCAAGGTATTAGTTCAGGAAATGCAAGTTTTATTATACCTTGGTTGTGGATGACAACAGGTATCATTGTGTGTATATTAGTAGGCTTATTTTCAGGCATTTACCCTGCCTTTAAAGCCTCTAAAATGGATCCTGTTGAAGCCCTTCGTTACGAATAATTAAAATTTTATTTGTTTCAGACTTGTGATTTAGAAGGATAAAAGCTACTTTTGTATCGCAATTTTAATTGCCCAGATGGCGGAATTGGTAGACGCGCTGGTCTCAAACACCCGTGGGTGCAAGCCCGTGCCGGTTCGACTCCGGCTCTGGGTACAAGCCTCTCTAGAAATAGAGAGGCTTTCCCTTTTTTAATACTTCAAAGATTCTTTCCAGATTGAATAAGCATCCAAATATTGAGTGCTTAATTGATTATTTGGAATGATCGATTTTGTCACCTTTATGTTATTTACAGCTTCTTTGGCTGAGTTATAAAGCTTAATTCCTATACCTGCTCCAATAGCTGCACCAAATGAACCATCCCCATCGCAGAAGTCTAGTTCAACACCTGAACTATTAACAATGGCAGAAGAAAAAATTTCACTCAAGTACATATTGGCAAAACCAGCTTTTAAACGATTGGGAATAATACCTACATTTTTCAACAATTCTATTCCAAAAACCATGGAAAATGCAATTCCTTCTTGCGCTGCACGAATTATTTCAGCTTTGCTGTGTTGATTAAAATCTAAGTTTTTAAAACTTGCTCCCACATTTTTATTTTGAAATATTCTTTCTGCACCATTTCCAAAGGGCATACAAACCAATCCTTTAGAGCCAATATGTGCAGATGAAGCAAGTTGATTCATTTCATTATACCCTAATCCTGAGAAAAAATTATCCTTTAACCATCTATTTAATATACCGGTTCCGTTGATACACATTAAAACACCGATGCGTTGTAATTCATTTGTATAATTGACATGCGCAAAAGAATTAACCCTATTTTCTTTGTCATATTTTAACTCATCACTTACCCCATAAACGACACCTGATGTTCCAGCAGTGGTAGCAATTTCTCCTGGTTCAATTACACCCAAGGAAAGTGCATTATTGGGCTGATCACCCGCCTTATAACTTACCTTTACCTGATCATTTAAACCTAATTCTTCAGCAATTGATGCTAATACTTGTCCATGCTCACTAAAAACAGGTTTAACTTCAGGAAAAAAGGAACTAGAAAAACCAAAATAGGTATTTAATTCATCCGAAATGGATTTAGTTTTAAAATCCCAAAATATCCCTTCTGATAAAGCAGATGGGGTAGTGGTATAATTACCACATAATTTGGAAGCAATAAAATCTCCAGGTAATAATACGTGCTTAATATTTTTGAAAATTTCAGGTTGATTTTTTTTCACCCAAGCTAATTTAGCCGCTGTAAAATTTCCAGGACTGTTCAACAAATGTTCATTACAAAATTCGTTTCCAATGGTTTGATAGGCATCATTTCCATAATTACTTGCACGAGAATCACACCAAATGATGGAAGGACGTAAAACTTTATCGTTATCATCAACAAGAACTAATCCATGCATTTGATAACTAATACCAATAGCAACAATATCCTTGGGATGATACTTATTACTTGAATTACAAGATAAAATGGCTTGCTTGACACAATGCCACCAATGCTCTGGTTCTTGTTCCGCAAAACCAATTTCTGGTGATGAAATAGTATTTTCTATTTCAGGATATGAAACAGTTTGAATAACTTTTTGGTTTGCTGAGTCAACAATACTAACTTTAATGGATGATGTACCAACATCAATACCGCATAAAAGCATAATAAATAAGTTTAAATGTTAGAAATTTTCATAGAGCATCATCCAATCTCAAACCAGTTTGAATTATCTCAAATCAAATTTAAGGTAAAATCAGGAGAGATTTTTGCTTTAATCGGTAAAAGTGGTTCCGGAAAAAGTAGTATCGCTAAAATTGTGGTAGGACTTGAAACTATTTTAAAGAGTTCAATAAAAATCAATGCCAAAGAATTAAATAATGGCGTCGACCGATTGATTAAACAATTTCCTGAAATTGGATACGTACCCCAAAATTTACATCTTAAACCGAATCATACCGTAGAGGATTTCCTAAACATGCTTTTTCAAAAATTGAATACAGTTGAATTACAAAAGAAAAAGAAATCTTTACTCAAAAAATACCATCTTGAAAAGTTGATCAATAGCAAAATCATCAACTTATCGGGAGGGGAGCGCCAAAAATTGGCTTTGATTCAAGCTTTTAGTTTACCAATCAAAGCCTTGGTTTTAGACGAGCCATTCAGTCAATTAGACACAGAACAAAAAATTGACCTAATAAATTTAGTAAAAACAGAAGTCGAGGAAAACAACATTCCGTGTTTATTAATCAGTCATGACATTTCTGACATTTTAAAACTAAGTTCAGAAATTGGAATCATAGAAAATGGAAAAATTGTATTTCAAGGAAATTGGCAGAAGTTTAAAACTTCAAAAAATAAACAAGCTAATAAGCTAAAGAACGCTTTAATTTATTGGAAAGAACAAACAGATCAACTTATTGAAAATTTGAAATTTTCTTAAGTTGAAACGCATTTTCATTCGTCTTATTTATTATGATTTCTAATGGTATCTCGAATAAATCGGCAAGTTTTTGTGCTATAATTGGAAGGTATTCAGGTGTATTTGGTTTACCTCTGTGTGGAACTGGTGTTAAATAGGGGGCATCTGTCTCTAATAATAAAAAGTCTAGAGGAATGTTTTTTATGTCATTAAAAAGATTGGAATTTTTATACGTTAAAACACCACCAATACCTAGATAAAAACCCAAATTAGTTAAGTGGATTGCTTCACTTTCATCGCCAGAAAAACAATGTATAACACCTTTTAAATCCTTGAATTCTTTCTTTTTTAAAATGTGTATTAAATCTGCGTACGCTTTTCTACAGTGAATATCTACCCAAAGATTATGATCCAAAGCCCAATGACATTGGGTTTCAAATGCAGAAATTTGTTGTTCTTTATAACTTACATCCCAATAATAATCCAAACCAATTTCTCCGATAGCAAGTACTTTTGTTTCTTTCAAAACATTTTCAATGAATTGTAATTCATTTTTGAAATCCTCTTTCACATAAGTGGGATGTAAACCAATCATTGGCTTGCATACATCAGGAAATTGTTGTGCCAATTGAAATAAATCAGGCCAAGTTTGTGAATCGCAATTCGGTAACCAAACTTCTGTAACACCATTATTTTGAAGGTTTTTCAAATGCTTTTCAATATCTGGTCTAAAAATCTCATCGTAGAGATGGGCATGGGTATCAATCATAAGGCGGAAGGCACTAAATTATTTTTAACACAAAAGGATAGAAATTCAGGTAATAAAATTCTTAAATTTTTAGAAGCTTTTACACTATCATGGAAAACAATAATATCACCAGGTTTAATTTTAGGCAAACATTTTTTTAAAACAGTGGCAGGATTCATGGTAGAATTATAATCGCCTGTAAGAATAGACCACATGAAAATTGGACAATCAGCCTTGATTGCTTGAATCACTTTTTTATTGATCCGACCATAAGGAGGACGAAATCCAACAGATTGGGCATTCAAATCTGTAAATACATTATCACACTTTTGAAAATCATTTAAATAGTCTTCTAATCCATATTTCCAAGCATTCGCATGGTTCATAGTATGATTTCCAACAGAATGTCCTTTGGCAATAATTGACTGAAAAATATCAGGATTAGCTGCCACATTTTTGCCGATGCAAAAAAAAGTAGCCTTTGCATTAAATTTATCTAACTCATCTAAAACAAAATTGGTAATTTCAGGAGTTGGTCCATCATCAAAAGTAAAATACACGCGTCTATCCTCCGTCCCAATGACAGGCATCGCCCAATTCAATTGAGGAAATAAAAGAGTGACAAAATGTGGAATTTGATGAATAAACATTCTTATTTAATATTATATGCAAATTACAAGTTCCAAAGGAGAAAAAATAATTTTAGGAATTGATCCTGGGACAAGTGTTTTGGGATATGGAATCATTAAAATCAACAAAGATCAAGTTCAAATTTTGCAATACGGCGTATTAAATTTGAGCAAATACACCACTCAAGGAGCTAAATTCCTTAAAATTCATGAAAGAATATTGGGAATTTTAGAAGAGTTTTTACCAGATGAAATTGCCATTGAGTCCCCATTCTTTGGTAAAAATGTTCAATCGATGTTAAAACTTGGCCGAGTTCAAGGAATGGTTATGTCTTTAGCCTTCTCTAAAAATATACCTATCACTGAATATGAACCTAAAAAGGTTAAACAAAGCGTTACCGGAAATGGAAATGCCTCTAAGGAACAACTAGCTAAAATGGTTGAAGTGATTGTTAAACAAAAATTAGATGCGAAATTATTGGATGCCACTGATGCCGTTGGCATTGCCATTTGCCATCATTTCCATGCCAATAACCTAACATCATCACTCAAAGGCACCAAAAAGGGTTGGGGAGCATTTGTCAATGAAAATCCAGATCGAATTAAATAATTTCTTCTATTTGTTGATGCAATTCTTGGATTGTACTTGTAGGCGCCAAACAATGAGATCCAATACAAATCATGAAATTAAAATTTTCCGGAATCGAAGCACTTGGAATAAAGACCATTTCTTTGTAGTTGATTGACCAATTTTCTAATTGTAAATCTTGCAAACTGGTTTTCAAAGGATTAAATTTCAAAATTACCTTCGGGTATTCAAACCATTCTGAATAAAGTCTTAGCCAATTAGCAAAATAACTTGGATTTTTTACAGCTTTGTCCAATACCGTTTCGAGCATTTTTTGGCCTTTTAGGGTATATTCGACCTTATTGTTGATGATTCCCACCCATAATAACCATTCACAAAGTATCGAGTTAGAGGAAGGAATCACTGAATCTGTAAATTCAATTTTATTAGCTATTAATTTTTCTGAATGTAAGGAACAATAATTATACATCTCAAAATCTGTTTCTGAGTTTGCGAAATTTTGTAAGACAAAGTCGATCAATTGATTGGATTTTACGATCATCTTTTCATTTCCTGTTCTCAAAAATAATTTTGTAATGGCTAGTCCAAAAGTGGCATAATCATCTAAAAATGCATGAATGGGTGTTCCTGCATAATCAACTTGATGAAGTAAAATGGTCAATTTTATTTCAAAATGTTTAAGAATAGAATGATATAATTGCTCACATTTTTCAAGCAAAGAATCATCATTAAGAGCTATAGAAGCGTCAATTAAACCAATTAAAGTAAGCGCATTCCAAGACAATAGCTGTTTTTGATCTAAAGCAGGTTTAATACGGGATTGTTTGACTTGATTTAACGTTTTAAATTCTTCATTAAAATAAGAATTCAATATCGATTTATTTTTAAACAAAATATTTTGACCATTTTCCCAATTTCCATTTTTAGCAATCGAATAGGTTTGATAAAATTCAACATGTTTTTCAAAAGGCAATAATTGAGTTAATTGATCGAAGGTCCAAGTGTAATATAGTCCTTCAACGCCTTCACTATCAGCATCCAAAGAAGCATAATAAAGCCCATTTTCACCTAATAATTCTTGATCTAAAAATGTAATTATTTGACGGACCACTTCATTGTATATACGTGAGTTTGTTCTTTCAAAGGCTTTACTATAAACAGATAATAATTGCCCATTATCGTATAACATTTTTTCAAAATGAGGACAAAACCATTCTGAATCAACAGAATACCTTGAAAATCCACCTGATAAATGATCGAAAATACCTCCTTGAGCCATTTTGTTCAATTGTAGATTGGCTAATTGATATACATCCAATTCTAGCCCTATTGCAATAGGAATTGACTCAAAAAAATTCATCAAAGAGGGTAGCGGAAATTTGGGAGCTTTGTTGATTCCTCCAAAAACGGGATCTAAAGAACTTAGTATATTTCTTAGAACTCCATCTATCAATTCTGGTTGTTGATCAATTGAAATGACTGAAAAAAGCTCTTTCGAATCATTAACACTCTCAGCAAAACCATCAGCTGAAGCTTGTAATTCAATTTTATGGTTTTTGAAAGCATTTTGAATCGATTCTAAAACTTCAATCCATTTATGTTTTGGAAAATAAGTCCCTCCATAAAATGGTTTTTGATCAGGCATTAAAAAAACATTTAGAGGCCATCCTCCGCCTAATCCCATCTGTTGAATGGCATCCATATAGATCATATCTATATCTGGTCTTTCCTCTCGATCCACTTTAATATTAATAAAATATTCATTCATCAAATCTGCAACTTCCTGATTTTCAAATGATTCTTTTTCCATGACATGACACCAATGACAAGCAGCATATCCAATACTCACTAAAATAGGCTTATTTTCACGTTCCGCTCTTTGCAAAGCTTCTGGCCCCCAAGGTTCCCAAAAAACTGGATTATTTTGATGCTGTAATAAATAGGGACTTACTTGATTTTTTAGCTTATTCATAGGATTGAAATAGAATTCGTAAATTTGTACAAATGATCAACATGGTAGAATACAAAGACTTTATTACAAGCCCAGAAATAGCTCATTCTAGTGAATTACTTCATCTTTTTCTAACTGCTGAATTAGGGTCTACCTATCTTGAGCAATCTACCTATCGAATTGAGAGAAAATCGATTGATGCAAGGAGTCGACAAATCAAAGTTAACTTACGAATTGGTTTTTATCCTAAAGATTATGATTTTACTTTTCAACAAAATGATCCTTTACCTAAATTAAAAGCCAATGCTCCCAAGGTTGTGGTAGTAGGAAGTGGACCTGCTGGCCTGTTTGGAGCTTTGGAACTGATTAAATTAGGTGTTAAACCAATAATTATTGAAAGAGGAAGAGATGTAAGAGAAAGAAGAAGAGATTTAGCCGCTATTAATCGATTTAATATCGTAAATCCTGAAAGTAATTATTGTTTTGGAGAAGGTGGTGCAGGAACTTATTCCGATGGAAAGCTTTATACAAGAAGTACCAAAAGAGGCGATATCAAGCAAGTATTAGAAACTTTTGTTAACCATGGTGCAAATGCAAATATACTTTATGAAGCACATCCACATATTGGAACCAATAAATTGCCTGGTATCATTGCCTCCATGCGAAATTCAATCATTGAAGCAGGTGGAGAAGTATTTTTCAATGAAAAAGTAATAGATTTCATTATTGAAAATAAAAAGATTAAACAAATTATTTGTGAGTCAGGAAAAGCGATTGAGTGTTCATTTGTTTTATTGGCGACAGGACACTCGGCACGTGATATTTTTCAATTACTTCAACGCAAAAATATTTTAATTGAATATAAACCTTTTGCCATTGGAGTTAGAATTGAACATAGGCAATCATTGATAGATACATGCCAATATAAATTAGATAAACGACCTGAGTATCTACCACCTGCTAGTTTTAGTTTAGTAACTCAGACTAAATTCAAAGGTTTACAAAGAGGGGTATTTTCTTTTTGTATGTGTCCCGGTGGATTCATTGTTCCCTCTGCAACGGCTCAGAATCAAGTCGTTGTAAACGGAATGTCTCCCTCAAGAAGGGATTCTGTTTTTGCAAATTCAGGAATTGTTGTTAGTATTTTACCAGAGGATTTGGCTAAGTATAAAGAATATGGGCCATTGGCAGGAATGTATTTACAGGAAGATTTGGAACAGAAATCGAACCATTATTCAAATTACACACAACAGGCAATTTCTCAACTTACCGGAGATTTTATCCAAAGAAGAACGAGTAGAAGTTCCCATGAAACGTCCTACATTCCGGGACTTATACCTGGTGAAATGAGGGATGTTTTACCAGAGTTTATTGCAGAACCATTGGCATTAGGATTACAAGATTTCAATAGAAAAATTAGTAATTTTTCAAGTAATATTGGTCAAATAATCGGCTTAGAGAGCAGAACTTCTTCGCCTGTAAAAATCCCAAGAAATAATGAAACAATGGAACATGATGGAATAAAAGGATTATTCCCTTGTGGAGAAGGTGCAGGATACGCTGGTGGAATTATGTCTGCAGCCTTGGATGGGATAAAAGTTGCAGAAGCGATTTCAAGAAAAATTTTTGGAGAATGATACATTCAAAATTTATTGATTTATTGAGCATTCATCAAGAGGTATTGGCAGACACTAGTATTAGAGAAAATGCTAGAGAAGCCGCTGTCTTGGTTATCATTCAAAGAGTAAATGGGGAAGAGGATAAAGCAATTGTCATTAAGAGAAATGAATACGACGGACCGCACAGTGGTCAGATTGCATTACCTGGTGGTAAAAGAGATCATTCTGATGAAAATTTAATAGAAACCGCATATCGAGAAGTAGAAGAGGAGCTAGGTGTTGACCTTAGGAATTTCGTAATTCATCCTTTCAATCCGCACTGGGTGATTGTTTCTAATTTTTGGGTACAACCTTATTTTACCATTGTCAATAAAAAGCTAGAATTCAATTTAAATAAACGAGAAATAAATCGTATTTTTGAAATACCTGTTTCATATCTGCAAGATGAAGAAAATTTACAGGCACATCAGATAAATTTTAAAGATAGAGATTATTGGGCACCCCTTTTTTATTATGAAGAAGAAGTAATTTGGGGTGCAACAGCATTGTTTTTATACGAATTATTTCATTTGAAGAAGGATATTATTTATAAATAGGAGTTTTTAAATTATGGAAGAATCTACTGGAGGAGCATTACAAGATCAGATTGCCGTAGCTGGTATGTATGAAAATTGGTTTTTAGAATATGCCTCTTATGTCATTCTTGAACGAGCAGTACCAGCAGTAGAAGATGGTTTGAAGCCTGTTCAAAGAAGAATTCTACATGCTTTGAATGAAATGGATGATGGGCGATTCAATAAAGTTGCCAACGTTATTGGACAAACGATGCAATATCATCCACATGGAGATGCCTCTATCAATGACGCCATTGTCAATTTAGGACAAAAAGAACTTTTATTTGATTGCCAAGGCAATTGGGGGGATGTTCGTACAGGAGATAGTGCAGCAGCAGCGAGATATATAGAAGTCCGTTTATCAAAATTTGCCAACGAAGTTGTTTTTAATCCACAAACAACAGAATGGCAAATGTCCTATGATGGCAGAAAAAAAGAACCTGTTACCCTTCCTATTAAATTTCCTCTCTTATTAACCCAAGGAGTTGAAGGTATTGCGGTCGGTTTAGCTACCAAAATTATGCCTCATAATTTCTGCGAAATCATCCAAGCATCCATTGATATTTTAAATAATAAGAAAGTAGAATTGTACCCCGACTTTTTAACGGGAGGAATGATTGATGTTTCTAATTACAACGACGGTTTAAGGGGATCAAGAATTAGAGTTCGAGCAAAAATCGAAGAATTAGATAAAAAAACCTTGATAATCAAGGATATACCTTATACTACTACAACTACCTCTTTGATAGATTCCATTATTAAAGCGAATGACACAGGTAAAATAAAAATTAAAAAAGTAATTGATAATACTGCCAAAGATGTTGAAATTCAAATTCAATTGGCTCCCGGAATTTCGCCTGATGTGACCATTGATGCACTTTATGCGTTTACAGATTGTGAAGTTTCTATATCTCCTAATGCCTGTGTAATCATAGAAGATAAACCGCATTTCGTTGGAATATCAGAAATATTAAGAGTTAGTACCCATCAAACGGTTGATTTATTAAAGCAAGAATTAGAGATTCGAAAAGGCGAATTAATGGAGCGATTGCTATTTAGTTCCTTGGAAAGAATCTTCATTGAAAATAGAATTTATCGGGACATTGAGGAATGTGAAACCTTTGAATTAGTTATTGAGACTGTAGATAAAGGATTAGAACCGTATAAGAAGGATTTTTACCGAGAAATTACGGAGGATGATATTTTAAGATTATTAGAAATAAGAATCAAACGTATATCGAAATTCGACTCATTTAAAGCAGATGAGTTAATGCGGAAATTAGAAGAAGAGTTAGCTGAAGTTGAACATCATCTAGCTAATTTGATTAAGTATGCAATTGATTACTTCAAAAATTTACTGAATAAATACGGAAAAGGAAGGGAACGTAAAACAGAAATTCAAAATTTCAATACCATTTCAGCAACAGTAGTTGCTGCAGCCAATCAAAAATTATACGTTAATAGGGAAGACGGCTTTATTGGCTATGGTTTAAAGAAAGATGAATACATCATGGATTGTTCAGACATCGATGATATTATTGTATTTCGTCAAAATGGTACGTGTGTCGTAACAAAAGTACAAGACAAAGTATTTGTTGGAAAAGATATTTTGTATTGTTCTGTATTTAAAAAGAATGACGACCGAAAGGTGTATAATTTGGTTTATTTCGATGGAAAATCAGGCTCTTCTTTTGTTAAGCGATTCAAAGTAACTTCTGTTACAAGAGATAGAGAGTATAAATTAGTTAGCGACAATAATAAGTCCAAAATAACCTATTTCTCAGCCAATGAAAATGGAGAAGCGGAAGTTATACAAATCAATTTGACAGCAAGTTGTACAGCCAAAAACAAGCAATTTGATTACGATTTTGCAAAATTAGCCATCAAAGGTCGTGAATCGATGGGAAATGTTTTAACAAAATATCCTGTTAGAAAGGTTACTCAAAAATCTGCTGGAGTTTCAACTTTAGGAGGAGTCGATATATGGTATGATTCTACGATAGGACGGTTAAACAGAGATGAACATGGTACTTTGATTGGAAATTTTGAACCGAAGGATTTAATCTTAGCGATTTATAAATCTGGAAATTACGAATTAACCAATTTTGAATTAACCAATCGATATCCTGCCGAAGAAATAGTGTATTTGAAAAAATTCAATCCATCAGGTATTATTTCGGCCATTTATTTTGATGGACAAGGAAAGCATACGCTTATTAAACGCTTTAAATTAGAGACATCTACCGTAGATAAAAAGTTTTTATTTATTACGGATCACAAGGCCTCTAAATTGATTGCTGTAACAGATAATTACCAACCAAATGTTCAGATAAAACATAAGCCGGATGGTAAAACCTTAGAAATTGAAATTTTGCCTATTAACGATTTAGTTGATGTTAGAGGTTGGAAAGCGATAGGAAATAAGCTGAATTACACGAAATTAATGGATTTAGAATTCATTGAGACGGAATTAAAACAACCCGAAGAAGAGTCTGCAATTATACTTGTAGAAGATATAATAGAAGAGACAAGCAAAGAAGTAGAAGAAATAGTGGAAGTTGAAAAATCAGAAAGTAGTGAACCCGAATTTGTGATTAAAAATCTTCCAGAAGAAAATGTAAATTCTAAAGCTGATGATATTCCATTTGAAATTAAAAATTTACCCAATGAGTCAAACGATAAAAGTAGTTCGGGTGAACAACTAGGACTTTTCTAATGGAGGCGAAATTAAATAATCCAAAGGTATTAAATGCTTGGGCGTTTTATGATTGGGCGAATTCTGTTCATTCATTAACCATTACGTCTGCCATTTTTCCTATCTATTTTCCTATCGCAGCGATTACTTTAAATAGTTTGCATCCTGATAGAATTAATTTCTTTGGGTATTCTTTTTTAAACACTGTCGTTTATTCCTACACTATTTCAATTGCCTTTTTAGTTTTAGCTCTATTAATGCCATTTTTATCTGGAATTGCAGATTATCAAGGAAGTAAGAAATCATTCATGCGATTTTTTTGCTATTTAGGATCGATCAGTTGCATCCTTTTATTTTTTTTTACAAAGGGGAGCTATTTAGTTGGAACCTTATGCTTTTTATTTTCAATTATCGGATGGGGTGGAAGTTTGGTCTTTTATAATTCGTTTTTACCAGAAATAGCAACTCCAGATCAATATGATTCATTGAGTGCCAAAGGTTTTACTTTTGGTTATATAGGAAGTGTTGTTTTATTGATACAAAATTTAACCATGTTATTAATGCCTTCCTGGTATGGAAATATTGATGGAGAAATGGCTTCTAGAATTTCCTTCTTAACAGTTGGAATATGGTGGATAATATTTGCCCAATTTTCATTTAAATACTTACCACAGTCAACAAGAAAAATATCGCAGCATCAACAATGGTGGTTAGGCGGATTTCACGAATTACAAAAAGTTTTTAATGAAATAAAGCAATTATCCGCTATTAAAAATTTCTTATTTAGTTTCTTCTTATTTAATCTTGGTGCTCAAACCGTTATGTATTTAGGTGCATTATTTGGTAGTCAAGAATTAAAATTGCCTTCAGATGCCTTAATTGTTACAATTTTATTAATTCAAATAGTGGCTATTCCGGGTGCCTATACCTGCGCTATGTTATCTAAGAAATTTGGAAATGTAGTAGGCTTATTTATCATTGTAATCATTTGGATAGCTGTATGTTTATTTGCATACTTTGTAAAAGATGAATTTAACTTTTATCTATTAGCCACAGCCATCGGTTTCGTAATGGGTGGAATACAATCCAACAGTCGTGCAACATATGCCAAACTTTGTCCACCCAATGAAAAGGACACAGCGTCATACTTTAGCTTTTATGAGGTATGTGATCGCTTATCAACCGTATTAGGAACATTTATTTTCGGCTTAGTGATTCAAATTACTGGAAGCATGAGGATTGGAATTTTAATTCTAGCCATGATTTTTGCTTTAAGTTTAATCTTTCTCCTAAGATTAAAAAACAACCATGCCCAAGCGCTTAAATCGGTATAATATTTCGATTATTTGAATTTTGCCATTCTAAAGGAATGATACTTAATATTTCATCTTGAAGAGCCTTTATGATTGCCTTTCGAGCATAACTAGGTGAGTAAACCAAAGATACCTCTCGGACAGGAACAGGATTTTTGATAGGAAAAACTCTAGAATGATACCTATCATCGAGGTAATCTGTTAACATTTGGGGAATAATCGTTTGACCTTCTGAATCCTCAACTAGGCGTACGATTGTTTCCAAACTTCCAGTTTGATAGGATATTTTAGTGGTTTGAGATAGATTAGACTTTAAATTACAAATGGAGGCAACTTGGTTACTGAGACAGTGGCCTTCTTCCAACAGCCAAAGTTTCTCCGTACGTATTTCATCTATTATTTCTAATTTTTCATTTCTATAATTTGAATACAAGTATAATTCCTCATAGAATAAAGGTTTTTCAATCAACTGATCATTCAATGGTGTAACCAAAATACCAATATGCAATTTTCCTTCTTTGATTTCTTTCTTAATATTCTCCGTAGTAGTCTCAGATATGTTAATGGTTAATTCAGGATATTTTTTTTGGAATTTTGACAAAAACTTAGGTACCAGATAGGGTGCGATTGTTGGAATTATTCCAATGGATAAGGTACCTGAAACTTGATTTCCCCATCCTTTAGACAATGTCATTAAGGCATGGGTTTCTTTTAAGATAATCCTTGCTTGTTGAATAATTTCTTCCCCATAAATCGTAGGTGAAAGAGGTTTACTTTTTCTGTTGAACAAGGAGACATTTAATTCATCTTCCAATTTCTGTATTTGCATACTCAAGCTAGGTTGAGTTACACAACAAAAATCAGCTGCTTTAGAAAAACTTTTTAAATCGGCAAGTGCTACGATATACTCTAATTGCGTGATTGTCATATTATAATTAAAAACTATACAAATATAGTAAATATAGATTTGTGTGATACAAAAATAAAGAAGATATTTGCATCACAATTAAATAAGAACAATAAAAATTAACTATTATGGCAAATCACATGTTAGGTTTAGGAAGTTTATTTCCAACATTTTCAAAAACAGCAGTAGTTTCATTAGAGAAGGGTAATGAGTTCGCAACAATCACTTCTGAAGATCACAAAAAAGATGGTAAATGGTTAGTAATGTTTTGGTGGCCAAAAGATTTCACTTTTGTATGTCCAACAGAAATTGCTGAATTCAATCGTCGTGCTGGAGATTTTGCAGACAGAGACGCTTCTTTAATTGGTGCTTCAACTGATTCTGAGTTTGTACATGCAGCGTGGAGAAGAGATCACGATGATTTGAAAGGTTTAAAATTCCCAATGTTAGCAGATACTTCTAAAAGTTTAGCTGAAGAATTAGGCATTTTAACAGAAGAAGAGAAAGTAGCATATCGTGTAACTTACATTGCAGATACAAATGGAGTAATTCGTTGGGTTTCAGCCAATGATTTATCAGTAGGAAGAAATGTGGATGAGGTATTACGTGTATTAGATGCATTACAGACAGATGAACTTTGTCCATGTAATTGGAAAGCAGGAGATGCAACTCTTTAATTAACAACAATCAATGCCCCGTTTATCGGGGCATTTAAATTTAAGAATCATGAGTGAAACTAGAGATAATTTATTAGCCGAATTGAATTTGGCAAATACAGAATCGTTTGAATTATTAGATCAATTAGATGCAACTGATCATAGATATATCAAAGATTTGAAAATCAATGTATCTAACGCCTTAAAGTACCCAACACTAACAGAAAAAGAGGCTGTACTTTTAGCATTAGCTGTATCGGTTAACCAAAAGCATACTAAAACGATACATTCATTGACGGACCTAGCGAAACAAAAAGGGGCTAACGACGCAGAGGTAAATGAAATACATGCATTAGTATCCTTGTTGAATGCCAATAATGTCTTCTATCGTTTCAAACATTTCGTAGACAAAGAATATTATAATACGGCTCCAGCTGGAATTAGAATGTCTATTATGATGAACCCTGTTTTAGGAAAAGAATTTTTTGAATTAGCTAGCTTAACTGTTTCAGCGATTAATGGTTGTGAAATGTGTGTTACATCGCATGAGCAATCTGTCAAAAATCATGGTGCAACGGAGGCGCGCATATTAGATGCGATTCGTTTAACTGCGATATTTAAAAGTTTAATAGTGCTTTTGTAAGAAAGCACTATTTACCATACATGGCGTTTGCTGTATTAGGAAATGGTAGGGTCAATTCGGGTATTCCCAATACCATTAGATTAGCCCATTCTACTCCCTGCATCATAGAGTGATCTTGATTAGCCACTTCATACTTCCAGGCTCCAAATCTTCCACGAGAGAAAATATTTTTTTCCTGTAAACGAGGCAATACTTGGTTTATGATATTGTCTCGATCAATAGAAGGAGTAGGATAACCGTAATTCGTTGAAAAATAGAATTTAGATTCAATTTGATTTTCATTTTCAATCATATTATCCTCCAACAGAGCCTTTATCGTATCATTCATTAAATTGTTAACATCAACAGGCTTATAAGGAGATTCACTCACCTCGACCATCAAAGACCACTGATTCTCGATATTTGGGACGTTTTCTGGACTATAATTTGAGAAAACAGTAATTCGATAGTAAGGACTATTGTCTTCGGGAAAATACATCCAGCATTTTTTCTTCAGATGAGCAGGAGGGGTTCCATTAAGACCAATTCCTATTACATGAGTGGAAGAATGCAGAAGTTCTTGAGATTTTTCTACTAACTTTTGATCAAAACCTTGACATTTTGATATAAAGATATCTAAAGGCATTGTGTTCATCAAGAATTCATATTCAACAGTTTCACCACTATTTAATCGAATAGATTGATTATTAACGTCAATGGCATCCACTTGAGCATTTAACTTGAAATACTCCTCACCAATCAAGTTACCTACGGCTTTCCAAATAGCACCTGTACCACCTTTCTTAGGAAATTGAAATAAGTTATTAGGTCCCCATGAATAATCATCTTTTTCCAGAAGAATATTTTCAATCATTTTAGAGAGATCTGTTACCGCAACACGCTCTCCAACCCATTGACTGTTCATCATTTCAGCAGGGTAGGCCCAAACTTTGAAATTATAGGGAATCATAAATACATCTGCCAAACCTTGACCAAAAGTATTTAAAATCCATTCTTTAAAATTAGCAGCTTTTGATTTTGCACCATTTCTATATAATTCAACTAACCCATTGATACATTTAAGCTGATCCTCTAAAGGCAAATGACGGATGTTATTTTGAAAAGGATAGGGGACAAATGTATTTTTTATCCAAACCCAAGACTCCCTTTCATGAGTTAACCAACCATCAGTACCAAGAGCCTCAATCATCAAATCATCAAAATACTTGTAATGAGAAAATTGCACATGGCCACCAATGTCCCAAGTGAAACCTTTGTCGTCAACAAAACTAGTTGCTAAGCCACCTACATAAGCTTCTTTTTCTAAAACAATAAAATCTTTGATACCCAGTTCTTTCAATCTATATGCAGCCCCCAAACCCGTTGGACCACCTCCTAAAATCACATATTTATATTTCATCGAACTAAGATATATTTTTAACGATTCTATTTAATTTAATTCTAAAGTCTAACAACTCTTTAAAACTTTGCCAACAAACTTTCAATAATTTAAAATGTCGGATAGATACTTCTCCCGTTTCTCTTTCTTTATGAAAAACAGGAATATTGAAAATTTCTTGTTTTGCTTTTTTTGCCATAACTGAAATAAAAATATTAGGAGCAAAAGGTGTTTTGGCAGGTAGCGATTGGATCAATTTACTTAAAAATGACGTTTTAATTAAGCGAAATGGAATATTCGCATCTTTAATATAAACACCATAAATAAAAAATAAAGAAAATCTCAGAATTCTAGTGATTAATAAACGAAAAGGGTCATCATGTCTCACTTCTCTGAAACCTAAAATAAAATCAGACTTTTCCCGTTTCTCCCAAAATTTTATAAAATCATTTACATCAAATTGATCATCTGAATCCGTTTGAAAAACATAGTTAGGATTCATTTCAATAGCAAGTTTATAGCCATTTACAACAGCATTACCATGACCACCATTTAATTGATGCTTAACTATTAAATTGGGATGTGTTTCTGCTAATTCATCTAATAGTTTACCCGTATTATCTTTGGAGCCGTCGTTCACGACCAATAATTTAAATTTATCTGGATCAACATATTTTGAAATCCCATTTATCCAATGTGGAATGACATCTTTAATGCAACCTTCTTCATTGTAGGCGGGAATTACCAAAACTAAGTCTAAATTCATATTAATTTATTCAAATTTATTTTTCAAATCATTGATGGGTTTTTCAATAAAAAACCACGATATACTAGCAATTACTACTAAAACTGTAAAATTCAATACGAATTTCAAAGGTACAAAATTAATCAATTCTAAATAACTCAATGGGATATTTCTTGTGATATACCACCATAAAGTGTTGTTTTCAAAATGATAATAATTGAACACGAAATTATGATAAACATATAAACCATATGAAATTGTCCCTAAGTAATTAATTGGCTTTGAAAGAAAAAAAGCACCTAATATTCCTGTTTTAGAGGCTCCAACTTTGGCAACAATAAAAAAAGAGAGGTAAACGAAAAAGGTTATTTCCAAAACTGAAGAAAAAACATTGTTATGTTCATAAAGAGAATGCTCATCAAAATAATAAGAAAGTAGACAAAAAATCCCTAAAAACAAGATTCCCCAATTATTATTACCTATTTTTTCAAATAGATCTCTATGGTATATATGTAAATACGCTAATAATCCACCCATTCCAAATGAATCTAAGGCACTTATTGGATTCACATAATTAAGAAACCAAAATTCTTCGACAAAAGCATCTGGTAACAACAAAAAGAATAATAATCTGGACATGAATCCGATAACTATCATAGAAATCAATACATATTTATAATAGCTAGGTCTAACTAAAAAAATTAAAAATGGAAATAGTAAATAATATTGTTCTTCAACAGCAAGAGTCCAAAAATGATCCCAAACCCCAATCCAAGTTTTGTGAAAAATGATATAAAAATTAGGTGAATAAGTAAAAAACCATGGATACAATTTTCTAATTGGTTCAATTCCAACAAGTAATCCAATGAATAATATCAAAAAATAAATGGGGAAAATTCGTAAAGCTCTTCTAAAAACAAAGTTTTTTATTTTTTGAAAAATACTTTTCGACTTGTTGGACGGATCAATGGATTTAATGATTAGAATCCGAGTTATTAGAAATCCGCTTAAAACAAAAAATATCACTACACCAAGATGTCCAGTAGGATAGCTAATGAAATTAGGCAACCAATGTTCCAAAAGAACCAAGAAAATGGCCACAAAACGCAAACCATTTAATTGATTAAAATACATATTTTTTCCTAATTCCATCATTCTGAAAATAAAGTAAATTCAACCCTACGATTCAATTTACGCCTTTCTTCTGTTAAATTACTCGATAATGGCTTTGTACCTCCCCAACCTTTAGTTCTTATTCTGCTTTCAGCAATCCCTTTTAAAACCAAATAACTTTTAACCGTCTCCACTCGATCAACAGATAACTTCAAATTTTCAGCCCAGTCTCCTTGATTATCCGTATGACCTTCCAATAATATTTTAAATCCAGGATTTTCTTTTAGCAGATTAACTATTTTATCTAGTTCCGTAAAGGATTCAGGCAATAAATCGGATAAACTTTGTGCGAAAATGATATTTGAAAGTTGATATTGTTTATTTAATTGAATCTCAATTAGAGATATGTTTCTTTTAACCGCTTTGAATTTTGTTTCGGATGAGAAATCTATCTTTTCTATTTTAGATAAAAAGCCTTTTTTAATGGCTTGAATGGTAAATGGCTTTTTGGCAGGCCACATAAAACTGTAATCACCCAAATAAGGATCATACTCTAAAATGAGGGAGTCTGAACTATTTAAGGATTTAACTAGAATTTGCGACACCAAAGGTTCTTTTGTATCGGCATTTACAACTTGACCTGCTAATTGAATAAGGGTCAAGGGTTTAGCTTTTTCTGGAATTTTAATTCTAAAAATATCTTCAGCACCAATGGCATTTTCTACCGAACTAAAATAAGCATAATCACCTTGTGCTGAAACAGAAAAATAGCCATCCCATTTGGGAGTATTTACGATAGGTCCTAAATTTTCCGGTTCAGTCCATCTAGTCCAAGTATCATCCAATCTTCTTGTTAAAAAAATATCATTTTTACCATAACCCATGTGTCCACTGGATGAAAAATACATCGTAACTCCATCAGGAGCAATAAAAGGAGCACTTTCCGATTCTCCAGAATTGACAACAGGCCCAATATTTAATGGTTGAGTCCAGGTATCATCACTTTTCCAAAAAGAAACATATATATCTTTTTCACCATATGAATCCTTCATTTCAGTGGTCATCAATAGAATTTTACCATTTGGGGCCAATGAATATTCTGAATATTCCGACTTATTTTTAAAATTCAATATTTTAAGAGCTTTTGGGAAACTCCAGTCGCCTGTTCTTAATAAATATGAAACAGAGACTCCTTTCTCCATTTGTCCATCTATTCCATAAATATTATTTAATAAAATGGTTTTCCCATTCGGGGAGATTCCACAAATAGCATTATTTTCAGTATTATTAATGGGTTCAGGAAAAATATTGGCCTTAGACCATGTCTTATCATCATTTAAAGTGGAAAACCAAATATCTTGATTCTTTTTAGCCCCAATGTTATTGGGATCATTTGCTCTTGTGAAAAAGATTTTTTTCCCATCCGGACTAATAATAGGACAAATTTCATTGTAAATCGTGTTGATTGATTTACCCAAATTTTCACGGAAAAACTCCGCATTGGTTTCAGTGGGTAATTTTAAACTTTCCTCTATCGGAGTTACGCTATTAGAAATACCAATCGCATCAATTTGCGAATATCCTTTAATTCTATCAGAATTCATTGAAATCTTAATGCCCCGAACTTTGTAACTAGTCAAATTTGGCAAATCAATTCGAGTAATTTGAGCACTTGACGATTGATAATTAGCGGAAAACTCCTTCAACAAAAATAATTTATTGTTTTCATCTAAAGCATCCACTCGAGTAATGGACCCGGCTCCAAAATTCTCAAAAATAGCGACTTGCTTAATCGGCATTAGCGTATCAAATTCGACAATAATGTATTCACCTGCAGAATTATCAGGAGTCAAAGAATGCCAAGCAGCTGGAGAATAAGAGAATTGAGGATATTTATTTGGTCGCCCTAGAATATGAATGGCTCTGAAATCTTTGCCTAATAAAGGATCAGAATATTCACTTGAAAAAGATGCTACCTTTGAGGCCCATTTTATTTTTTGTGCACTTACTTTACTACTAAAACAAATAGTGATTACAACAACAAGGAAGTAATAAGCTAATCGCATCATGTATCTTATTTACCTAGATTAACTAAGTCAATGATAGTATTAAGTGGGTTTTCCGAAGAAAAAACAAAACTGCCTGCCACTAAAACATTTGCACCCGCTTGAATCAAATCGGAAGCATTTGACAAAGAAACTCCTCCATCAATTTCTATTTTCAACTTTTCATTATTAACATTCTTGGCCATTTCTGCCACCTCTTGAGTCTTTTTAATGGCATTGGGTATAAACTTTTGACCGCCAAAGCCAGGGTTCACCGACATGATTAAAACCAAATCTAAATCTGCCAAAATATCTTTCAGAACGGATGTTGGAGTTCCTGGATTGATCGCAACACCTGCTAAACAACCTAAATCTTTGATTTGTTGGATGGTTCTGTGCACATGAGGGCAAGCTTCATAATGTACAGTAATTACATTTGCACCTAATTTAGCAAATTGACTTAGGTATTGTTCTGGTTTTTCTATCATTAAATGAACATCCAAGACCTTTTTGCTGATTTTTTGAATGGCATCAAGCACAGGAAAGCCAAAGGAAATATTTGGCACAAAAACACCGTCCATCACATCAATATGTATCCAATCTGCTTTGGACTCATTTAACATTTCAATTTCTACACCTAATTTACTGAAGTCGGCAGCTAAAACCGAGGGGGCGATAATCAACTTTTCCATCTTACAAAGTTATGAAAATAATTTTCTAAGCTTAATTTCTTAAGAGTTTCATTTAACTTTAAGTTAAAATTATTTTTTTATGGATGTTAGACAAAGAATGGATGAATTAATTGAACAAATCAATCGATTCAATCATGCTTATTATCAAGAAAATACAAGTTTAATTTCAGACCAAGAATTCGATTTGCTTTTAGCGGAACTAATAGAATTAGAAAAGCAGAATCCATTATTTGCCTACCCAGATAGCCCTACACAAAAAGTAGGTGGAACCATCACTAAAAACTTCAAAAGTGTCAAACATCGTTTCCCCATGTTATCTTTAGGTAATACCTATAATGAAACAGAATTGATTGAATTTGATGAAAGAATTAAAAAAATTCTTGAACAGGAAACTTACGAATACGTTTGTGAATTAAAGTTTGATGGAGTTGCATTGTCTTTTTGGTATGAAAATGGTCAATTAATAAAAGGAGTCACGAGGGGAGATGGAACCCGAGGTGATGATATTACAGCCAATGTCAAAACAATAAAATCACTTCCTCTACGAATTAATTCCACTATTTTACCGAAAGAATTCGAAATTAGAGGAGAGGGTTATATGCCCTTGAGTTCCTTTGAGGCGATCAACAATGAAAAAATAACGAAAGGGGAAGCCCCTTTGGCTAATCCAAGAAATGCTGCATCAGGAACATTTAAAATGCAAAATTCAGCTGAAGTGGCCAAGCGAAATATGGAATGTTTTATTTATTCATATTTAGCAACAGAAAATCCATTTCAAACCCATGAAGAAAGTTTAAATTATTTAATTCAAATAGGATTTTCCGTATCGCCAACTTGGAAAAAATGTAAAAATATTGAAGAGGTGATCCAATACATTGAAGACTGGGCAGATAAAAGAAATGATTTGCCTTTGAATACAGATGGAATTGTAATAAAAATCAATGATTTTGGTCAACAAGAACGATTAGGATTTACAGCAAAATCGCCAAGATGGGCCATTGCCTTCAAATATCCTTCTGAAATTGCTCAAACTACGATTGAATCTATTAGTTATCAAGTAGGTAGAACCGGTAATATTACCCCAGTTGCCAACTTAAATCCCGTATATTTAGCTGGCACGGTGATTAAAAGAGCATCCATTCATAATTCCAATGAAATGGAACGATTGGATTTGCGTGAAGGTGATACAGTTTATATTGAAAAAGGAGGCGAAATCATTCCGAAAATTACTGGTGTAAATGCAGAACTAAGGAAAGAAGGAGCTCAATCATTTACATTTCCAAGTAATTGTCCAGATTGTGGAACTGAATTAATTCGAAATGAAGGCGAAGCAAATCATTATTGTACAAATGATACTCAATGCCCTACTCAAATCAAGGGGAAAATTGAACATTTCATTCAACGCAAGGCCTTAAATATTGAAAATCTGGGAGTTGAAACCATCGATTTATTGTTTCATAAAGGGATCATAACCAATGTGGCTGATTTATATGATTTAACTGCTGAGAGTTTTTCAGGATTGGAAGGTTTCCAAGCTAAATCAATTTCAAACATCCTTAGTTCAATTGACAAATCACGTTCGATTCCGTTTCGGCAGGTTCTATTTGGTTTAGGTATCCGACATGTTGGAGCCACAATTGCCGAAAAATTAGTGATACAATTTCATTCCATCGAAAATTTAAAAAAAGCCAATTACGATGAATTGATAGCTGTTCCTGAAATTGGAGATAGGATTGCTCAAAGTTTAATGGAATACTTTTCAATTGAACAAAACAATCAAATCATTGAACGATTAGAAAAAGCAGGGATTCAATTTTCTGAAGAAATTTCAGAAATAGTTTTAGAGAGCGCCAATTTAGACGGAAAAAGTTTCGTAATTTCGGGCGTATTTAAAAATTTCGAAAGAGAGGAATTAAAACAAAAAATTGTTGCCAACGGAGGTAAAGTCGTTTCTAGTATCTCATCCAAGTTAGATTATTTAGTTGCAGGAGAAAATATGGGTCCTGCAAAACTTGAAAAAGCAACTCAATTGAATATCAAAATTTTAAGCGAAGAGGAATTCATACAACTCTTACCATAGATTATGACGTATAAAACATTTCCAAAATTTCACGGTGTAGCACCTGCTTTAGTAACTCCATTCAATGAAGATAAATCCATTAATTTTCAGCAACTAGAAAATTTAGTAGATTATGTTTCAAAAGGAGGAATTGATTATTTGGTTGTACAAGGCACCACAGGAGAATCTGTAACAACTACAGCGGATGAAAAAAAACAAATTGTAGCCTCGGTACAAAAAGCAAATGTTAGAAACCTACCCATTGTTTATGGCCTTGGTGGAAATAATACTGAAAATTTAGTTACTCAAATCAAAAACACTTCATTTGAAGGTATTGATGCAATTTTATCCGTTTGTCCCTATTACAATAAACCAAGTGCTAGAGGAGTGATTGCACATTATCAAGCGGTCGCTGATGCTAGTCCGGTACCTGTGATTTTATACAACATTCCAGGAAGAACCGGAATAAACATGTCAGCAGAAACCGTTTTAAAATTAGCTGAACACCCCAATATCATTGGTGTGAAAGAAGCATCTTGTATCATTGAGCAATGCATGGAAATTGCACATCACAAACCAGAAGATTTTTTATTGATTTCGGGGGATGATGTACAAGCCTTACCCATTATTTCCATTGGGGGTGTGGGGGTAATGTCTGTCATTGCGAATGCTTTTCCGCAACAATTTTCAGACATGATTCACTTAGCATTGGAAGGTAATTTTGCTGATGCAAGAAAGACATTAGGCAATTTCTTAGCCATTGACCCGTTTTTATACGAAGAGGGAAATCCTGTTGGCGTGAAGAAAATCTTAGAAATCAAAGGAATTATTAGTTCTCAAGTACGTATGCCATTGGTATCCGCTTCTCCAGCATTGGGAGAAAAATTAAGTAAAATGATTATTCAAGAAAAATTAAATAACTAATTAATTATGTTTGTACACGTTGTAAACTTCTGGTTAAAAAAAGGTTTAAGTAAAGAAGATGTAGCTTTATTTGAAGCAGGCGTTCAATCTTTAGGTACCATTGAAACAGTTACTCAATTTAATGTGGGTAAACCAGCAGGTACCGATCGTCCTGTAATTGATCGTTCTTACGATTATTGTTTGTTAACCGTTTTTAATGATGAAGCAGGGCACGATTTTTATCAAGTAGCACCCATACATTTAGAATTTATCAAAAATTGTGCTCATTTATGGGACAAAGTATTAATATATGATTCAGAAACTATTTAAATTCAGTATTTTAGTTGGATTCGTCGGTTTAATTTCATGTTCAAAACATGTTAAGCCTACTAGCTACTATAGTCCCAACTTTAAGGATGGTTCTACTGAAAGAAAAGACGGTTTAGGTTTTGAAATACCTTACAAGTTCCAGATTGATGTTTTTTATGCCAACGAATCCCCTAAACAGTCTTTTGAAGTCATTGAGACCATCACGGTTTCAGGTGAAGAGCCTTTAACAGCAGATCAGACTTACAAAGGAAAAATGTTAAATCGGGGAAACCACCAAAACAAAAAGAAAGAAATTCTAGATGAAATGGTGGCAAAAGCGGTCGATTTGGGAGCAAGCGCTTTAATGGATGTCAACTATAAAGTTTATAGTACAACCACAGCAAACGGTTATACGTTTACTGGAAAAGCGATTCGTTACGTGCTGAAATAATTTTTAGCAATTCTACATTTGAGATTAAAATTTGACCTTTCGCATCCAAGAACTTCACTTGGATGCTTTTTATTTTGCGCTCTTTAAAGGTTACAATTCGCTTATTACCAATTGTATTCGCTTTTATGGATTCTTTTTTTCCATTTTCATCGATTAAATCCACGGTAAAGTGAATGACTCTTTGACCCAAAGCAATCGGCTCTTGAATCAATAAAGCATTCATTGATCTACTTTCATAAAGATCGATATTTATACTAGGAGAATGATCTGAGGATGTTGCAGCCCAAAATGTTTTGGCATCTTTGTCTCTTAATTGGGATGAAGTATATTTTCCATCACTTGAACTGACTGAAATAACATCTTTTGGATTCAATAAGTTAAGCAAGCTTTTGTCTCTAATTTGCTTAAAACCCATCATTGAAGCAGAATCGTTCGGATGAATCAATCCTCTAGTATCGACTGGAATATTTAACAACAAATTGGCATTTCGACCTACAGATGCCACATAAATTTTCATCAAAGAATCAGGTGATTTTACTTTAGAATCTTGTTCCGGATGATAATACCATCCTGGACGAATAGATACATCTACTTCAGGCGCCACCCAATGGGTGCCATTTTGTTGACCATTTCTATAATTATCAAATTTGGGATAGCCTGGGTAAATCTCATCTCTATTAATTGGGCTCCAAGTTGTTTCGTAAGCGTAACCTCTTTCATTACCTACCCAACGAATGTCCGGACCTGAATCTGAAAATTGTACCGCATTGGGTTGATATTTATTCACCATACTATGAAATAAAGGCCAATCATATACTTGTTTTTTCCCATTGGGGCCTTCACCATTGGCACCATCATACCAAAATTCAAAAATTGGACCATACTGAGTCAATAATTCTTTCTGCATTAAAGCATACACTTTGTTGTATTCATCTGTTCCATAAGCAGGATGGAAGCGATCCCAAGGAGATAAATAAATACCCAATTTCAAACCATATTTTTTACAGGCTTGTGATAATTCTTTTATCACATCTCCTTTTCCATTTTTCCATGGTGATTTTGCCACAGAATGCGATGTATATTTAGAAGGGTACAAGGCAAAACCATCATGGTGTTTGGCTGTGATTATTAAACCTTTCATTCCGGACTCTTTCGCAATTCTAGCCCATTGATTGCAATCTAGAGCTGTGGGATTAAACATTATTGGCGATTCTTTCCCTTCTCCCCATTCCACATTGGTAAAAGTATTCATGTTAAAATGAATAAAACCATAATATTCAAGACTTTGCCAATTTAATTGTTTGGGACTAGGAACAGGTAAGATGGGGGTTATTACTTGTGAAAAACAATGAAAACTGATAAAGAAAAAGAAGGCCAACGTTTGTTTCATAGTCTAAGAAAAATATAATTCAATAATAAAATTGTATAATAATTTATAAAAAGCTAAATTTAGTTGAAAAATAGATAAATAACAGGGTAAAAAAATAAATTATCATACTTTATTACAAATAATCATTGTATCAATGGCATTGCAAAAATCACAATCAGAAAACATCAAAATAGATTCATCGAGCACAAGTAACTATTTAATTCCTTTTATTTTGGTTACAAGTTTGTTTTTTCTTTGGGGATTGGCAAATAGCTTAAATGGTACATTAGTTAAACAATTTCAAGTTGCATTAGACCTTCAAAGATGGCAAGCCAACATTGTTGAGACAGCATTTTACATGGGATATTTTGTAATGGCATTGCCAGCAGGCTTTGTAATGAAAAAATATGGCTATAAAATGGGGATCATTTTTGGCTTATTATTATATGCCTTGGGTGCCTTTTTATTTTATCCTGCTGCATCAGTAAGAGAATATTCTTTTTTTCTATTTGCCCTTTTTATGATTGCGAGTGGTATTGCGTTTCTTGAAACAGCTGCTAATCTATATGTAACGGTTTTAGGAGATCCTAAAAAAGGTGATTTCAGGTTAAATTTGGCACAATCCTTTAATGGATTAAGCACCATTCTAGGTCCAGTGATTGGTGGATTTTTCATTTTTTCAGAGAAAGAATATTCAAAAGACTTATTGAATAATATGCTAATAGCGGAAGCAGAAGCCATTCGTATTTCTCATGCCAATTCCGTTCAATTGCCTTATTTAATTATTGGAGCTATTGTATTATTTATTGCCATCTTATTTATGTTGACTAAGATGCCTGAAGTAAGTATAGAAGATGATAATACAAGCTTAGATAAAAAAGAAGATGTTTCCATTTCAAAATTACTTCGTAACAAACATTTGGTTTTAGGAATTATCGCTCAATTTTTGAACATCGGTGCCCAAGTTTCTATTTGGGGGAATTTTGTGGATATCAAATTAGATTTGGCAAAAAATTCCAATTTGTGGATTGTTAACCAAATTTATCAAGTAACAGAATCCATGAGTCCAACGCAAATTGCTAGTTTTCATGCTTCCTTTGCCTTTTTATTGTTCATGGTTGGTAGATTTGTTGGCACTTACTTTATGGGCAAATTTGAATCCAATAAAGTTCTAGGAATCTATTCCATCGGGGCAGTAATTTCCATGTTAATTGCTATTTTTGGAGGTGGAATTTCCGCTGTGGTTGCATTGATGATGGTTTACTTTTTCCAATCCATCATGTTCCCAACCATTTTTGCTTTGGCGTGTAAAGATTTAGGTGAAGGTTCAAAATTAGCATCCTCTCTCATTATCATGTCTATTGTTGGTGGTGCAATTGTTCCACCTATTACAGCATTTTTATTTAAAACAGGAACAGCATTAGCACTTTGTGTCCCATTGGTATGTTTTGTTTTCATTGTTTATTACGCATTTAAAGGGTTTGAAATTCAAAAAATAGACAAATGAAAAAGTACATTCTATTATTGGATTTAAAAAACGATCCTTTATTGATTGATGAATATGAAAAACATCACAAAAACATTCCAGCGGCAATTAAAAAAAGTATTTTGGATGCTGGAATCATTGAAATGAATTTATTTCGATTCAATGATCGCTTGGTAATGGAAATCATTGCGAAGAATGATTTTAGTTTTGAAAATAAAAATACGATTGACCAAAACAATGAAGATGTACAACGGTGGGAATCGTTGATGTCTAATTACCAAAAAACATTACCCAATACTCCCAATGGGGTAAAATGGGTGTTAACAGAACAAATATTTAGTTTATAAGAAATGAAATCAATTTATCTACAAATAAATCCTGAGGACAATTTACTTGTTGCCTTACAAGATTTAAAAAAGGGGACAATTATTAATCACCAAGGGAATGAAATTGTTTTGCAAGACGACATCGATGCAAAACATAAATTCACCACTGAAGAAATCAAAAAAGGAGAAAATGCTACCATGTATGGTGTTTTAGTGGGGCATGCTTCTCAAGATATACCGAAAGGAGGATTGATACATACATTTAATCTTCATCATGCTTCACAAGACTTTCAAGGAAAACAAAAAGATTTTTCATGGACCGCCCCGGATGTAGATAAATTCAAAAATAGAACGTTCAATGGTTATCATAGAGCCGACGGGCAAGTGGGTACGGAAAATTATTGGTTAGTCATTCCTTTGGTTTTCTGTGAAAACAGAAATATTGAAATTTTAAAGAATGCTTTCATCAAAGGATTAGGTTTTCAAAAAAATGATCCTTACACGGATAAAGTTCTTTCCTTAAAAAAACAATACGAGGCTGGTGTACTACCTGAAAACATACAATTAGAAGTAGAGAAAAACGTTCAATTGATTCAAAAAAGTCCACTTTTCAAGAATATTGATGGAATTAAATTCTTGACGCACGAAAGTGGTTGTGGAGAAAACAAAGATGATTCCTTGCACTTATGTGCCTTATTGGCGGGTTATTGTTTGAACCCAAATGTAGGAGGAATTACCGTATTGAGTTTGGGTTGTCAACATTCACAAATAGATGTTTTCAAAAATATTTTAAAGGAAAAGGATCCTAATTTCTCTAAACCTATTTTATTTTTTGAGCAACAACAAGACGAAGGTAGCGGAGTTGAAACATTGTTAAATGAAGTAATTTTAAAAACGTTTGAAGGATTAGTTGAAATCAATCAAATTGAACGTAAACCTGCTCCATTATCTGCCTTGCGTTTAGGAGTAAAATGTGGTGGTTCAGATGGATTTTCAGGTATATCAGCGAATCCGGCGATTGGACATACAGCTGATTTATTGGTTGCTTTGGGTGGTACAGTGATGATTGCTGAATTTCCAGAATTGTGTGGTGTAGAACAAGAGCTTCAGAATAGATCTATCAATGCAGAAGTAGCAGATAACTTCGGAAAATTAATGCGAGAATATGCTAAAAGAGCAGCTGCCATTGGCGCAGGTTTCGACATGAATCCATCTCCAGGGAATATCAAAGACGGATTAATCACAGATGCCATCAAATCTGCTGGAGCCGCGAAAAAGGCAGGTACTTCTCCGATTATAGATGCTTTGGGCTACGGTCAGTATGCAACAAAAAAAGGCTTAAATCTAGTTTGTACACCTGGAAATGACGTATTAGCCACCACTGGAATGGCCGGAGCTGGTGCAACCGTTCAATTATTTACAACAGGTTTGGGTACTCCAACAGGAAACCCAATTTCTCCAATGGTCAAATTATCAACGAATACTCGATTAGCAGAAAAATTACCCGAAATCATTGATATCGATTGCGGTCCTATTATTTCAGGAGAAAAAACAGTGGAAGAAATGGGTGAAGAGATTTTAGAATATGTCATCCGTTTAGCTTCAGGAGAAATTAATACCAAGGCAATGATTTTAGGTCAAGATGATTTTATGTTTTGGAGAAGAGGGGTGTCCTTGTAAGGTAATAGGTAAAAGGTAATAGGTAATAGGTAATAGCTAATAGAGGTGAGAGGTAAGAGGTAAAATGACCGATGCCTGAGCGGAGTTGAAGGCAGAGGTTGTAAGAGGTAATAGGTAGTAGGTAAGACGATTGATTTATAATGCAGATATGCGACCATGCGTACTCATTAAATGAATTGGTAATTTTAAAAATATGATGTTTAATTATTCAGGAAAAAAAGTCGTTGTTACAGGAGGCGGATCAGGAATAGGTAGAGCTATTTCTTTGCTTTTTGCTAAACAAGGAGCAGAGATACATATGTTGGATTTAGAAAATCCAACTAGTTTAGCCACATTGGAGGAAGTAAAATCCATTCAAGCAAACTCTCAATTACATATTGTCAATATTACTGATGATCAATCGGTCAATCAAATTGCGGATAACATTGGGACTGTTGATATTTTGATCAATAATGCGGGGATTGCGCAAATAGGTAATTTGGAAAATACCACACCCAATGATTTTCAACACATTTTTGATGTGAATGTCAAAGGTGCTTATCATTGCATGCAGGCTTTCATCAAAGGCATGGTTGCTAAACAAAAAGGTGTGATTTTAAATATGGCATCTGTTGCTTCAACTGTGGGAATTCCAGACCGTTTTGGATATAGTATGTCGAAAGGTGCCATTGTCTCCATGACGCAATCCGTGGCAAAAGATTATTTACTTAAAGGCATTCGATGTAATTGTATTTCTCCAGCCCGTGTGCATACTCCATTTGTGGATGGATTCATTGCTAAAAACTATCCGAACAACCAGGAAGAAATGTTTCAAAAGCTTTCCGCCACACAGCCGATAGGTCGGATGGCAAAACCAGAGGAAATTGCTACTTTGGCACTTTATTTATGCTCCGATGAAGCCTCATTTGTCACAGGTTGCGACTATCCAATTGACGGTGGATTTATTTACTTAAACAATTAAAATTATAATCTATGAAAACGAAATTAACAAGCCTTATCATTTTACTAACCCTTTGCATCAGTTCTTTCAAAGCTGAAAATCCTATCCGAATCGTATTTTTCGGTGATTCCATTACGCAAGCTGGTGTAAATCCAACGGGGTACATTACCCAAATGACCAAAATGATTACAGAAAAAGGATTGGGTGGTAAATATGAATTGATTGGTGCAGGTATTGGCGGAAATAAAATCTATGATTTATATCTACGCCATGAGGAAGATGTCATTGCAAAAAAACCACATATTGTCATCATTTACATCGGTATCAATGATGTTTGGCACAAAACATCTTCCAGAACCGGAACGGATGCCGACAAGTTTGAAAGATTCTACAATGCTTTAATCAAGAAGATTCAAAACTCTGGTAGTCAAGTGGTTATATGCACACCGACAGTTATTGGGGAGAAGCATGACAATAGCAATGAAAATGATGGCGATTTAAATGCCTACTCAGCGATCATCAAAAAGATTGCAGAAACAAATGCTTGCAAATTAATTGATTTGAGAAAAGCATTTATGGATTATGAAGTAAAAAACAATATCGAAAATAAGGCTTCAGGAATATTAACGACAGACAGAGTGCATTTAAACGAAGCAGGAAATAAGTTTCTAGCTGAAACGATGTGGGAGACTATTAAAAATTTATAAGAATGAAATTAGTTAGAATTGGCCAAGTAAATCAAGAAAAACCTGCTGTATTGATGGAAGGTAAATATTTCGATGTATCACCGTATTTTGCGGATTTCAATGAATCGTTTTTTGAACAAAACGGAATGGAGAAATTAGCGCAAATTGTGGCATCCGAAAGCTTAAAAGAGATCACCACCATTGATAGAATTGGATCATGCGTAGCAAGACCATCCAAAATTATCTGTGTTGGACTCAATTACGCTGATCATGCCAAAGAAACAGGAGCCGCCATTCCTACGGAACCCATCTTATTTTTCAAAAGTACTAGTGCATTGAGTGGCCCTTTTGATGAGGTAATCATTCCTAAAAATTCAGTTAAAACCGACTGGGAAGTAGAATTAGCGATTGTCATTGGCAAAAAAGCTTCCTACGTGGAAGAAAAAGATGCGTATGATTATGTGGCAGGCTATTGTCTTCACAACGATTATTCAGAAAGAGAATTTCAATTGGAAAGAGGCGGAAATTGGTCAAAAGGAAAAGGCTGTGATACATTTGCTCCATTAGGACCCTTTTTAGCAACTAAAGACGAAATTTCAGATGTTCATGATTTGAACATGTGGTTGGACGTTAATGGTAAAAGGTTTCAAACAAGTAATACCAATCAATTGATTTTCAACGTTGCCCAAGTTGTTTCTTATATTTCTCAATTCATGACTTTGTTGCCAGGTGACGTTATTTCTACCGGTACACCGCACGGAGTAGGTCTTGGATTTAATCCACCCATCTTTTTAAAGGCCGGTGATGTAGTAACTTTGGGTATGGATGGTTTGGGAGAGCAGAAGCAAAGAGCTAAGAATTATGAATTATGATCGATTCTCACCAACATTTTTGGAATTATCAACCTGAAAGGGATACTTGGATTACTCCTAAGATGATTAAAATCAGGAAAGATTTCTATCCAAATGAATCTGCTGTCCTGTTTAATCAATTGGGTATTGATGCTTGCGTGGCGGTGCAAGCGGATTCTTCGGAGGAGGAAACACTATTTTTATTGGCATTGGCAGAGCAAAATGATTTCATCAAAGGAGTAGTGGGATGGGTCGATTTACAAGCTGAGAACATTGAGGAACGTTTGGAATACTTTTCTCAATTTGAAGCATTGAGAGGATTTAGACATGTGGTTCAAGGTGAAAAAGATCCTGCTTTTTTTGAAAGACCTGCTTTTTTGCACGGTGTAAAACAATTGGATGCCTTTGATTTCACTTACGATATCTTGATTTATCCGCATCAATTGGCCTCGAGTGTGAAATTTGCCCAGAAATTCACCAATCAAAAAATGGTATTGGATCATTTGGCCAAACCTCCATTTGTTTCGGGAGATTTATCCGATTGGAAAAAACAGATTAAAGAGTTCAAGAATCTGGAACATGTTTCAGCCAAAATTTCTGGTTTAATCACGGAAGCCAATTGGAAAACCTGGACTTTGGATGAAATCAAAGTTTCCATAGAGATCGCCTTAGAGGTTTTTGGTCCCGAACGATTGATGTTTGGAAGTGATTACCCAGTCGTATTAGTCGCAGGTGCCTTGGAAAAATGGGTAAAAACTTTTGAAAACTGCATTGAAGCTTTGTCGAATGACGAAAAACGATTGATCAAAGAACAAAATTGTCAGCAATTTTATCAAATTTAACGCATTATGAACTTAGGATTAAAAGAGAAAGTAATCATTGTTACAGGTGGGGCAAAAGGCATTGGAGAAGGAATTAGCCAAGCTTTGGCTTTGGAATCTGCGATGGTAGCGATTGTCGGAAGAAACCAAGCCGATAATGAAAAATGCATTGAGAAAATCCAAGCCACTGGCGGACAAGCCTTTTCATTTGTTGCAGAACTTTCGAATCCGGAAGAATGCCAGCGAGTTGTAGCAGAAATTGCGAAATTTTTTGGCAAAATTGATGGTTTAGTGAACAATGCGGGCATCAACGATGGAGTTGGATTAGCCAAAGGAAATTATGAACTGTTTATGAAATCCTTGCATTCCAATTTGATTCATTATTATATGATGGCGCAAGCCTGTTTGCCGTATTTAATTAAATCCAAAGGTGCGATTGTCAATATTGGTTCCAAAACCGCTGAAACAGGGCAAGGAGGGACATCGGCCTACGCAGCAGCGAATGGAGGCAGAAGCGCATTAACCCGCGAATGGGCAGTGGAATTATTGCCATATGAAATCCGAGTGAATTCAGTCATAGTGGCCGAATGTTACACCCCATTGTATGATCGTTGGATCAAAACCTTACCGGATCCTGAGAAAACCCTGCAAGAAATCAAGGAAAAGATTCCTTTGGGAAAACGCATGACAAGTCCAGAGGAATTGGGAAGTATGGTAACTTTTT